>FWWL01001096.1_pt1 | contig 67311 bp, 49 predicted proteins | sample 2228331 | NCBI WGS metagenome assembly FWWL01 (sample SAMEA103939775, study PRJEB20133) | metagenome
TATGCCATTAGGACCTCGTTGTGTTCGGTGCGGTAAAAGAATGTCCTTTTGGGCATACTTTTTGGGCAAAAGCATCTGTAATGATTGCTTAAACAAAGAAAAACTTGTTCTTTACCAAATTGAAGAACAAATTAAATCGCATAGGAACTTTGCCTTTCAAACCGAGCAAATTGAACTTGTTAAAAGGCAAAGCAAATCGTATCGAGTTAATTTGTATATGATGCTATACAAAATCTACGAAGAAGACCACGAACTAACTGAAGAAGAAATCGCCGAGCTTAAAAAAATGCAAGATGCTTTGGAATTAACCGATGAGGATGTCCGCTACGATGACCTCATTCGCCCATATTTATTTATTCGATATATCCGAGCTACAAATCAACTCCCCGAGCTTGATCTAGTAGAAATCGAAGGCTCACAAATTGTATTGCAGAAGAACGAAAAAGTCCATTTCTATTTTCCCGTTATTTTAAAGGAACAAAGAGTTGTTAATTTAGGATACCGAGGAAGTTCGCAGGGTGTTAGCTTTCAAATTACAAAGGGTGTTCGTTACCGTGTAGGGACACATCAAGGTAGGGTCGTAAAACAGGAAATGCTTGTCGAAACTTCCCGAGGCATATTAATCATTACAAATCAGCGAGTCTTGCTTCAACCTTTCGTTGGTTTTAAACCAGTAAGCATACCATTAAAAAAGATAATCTCGTACCAATGTTACCAAGATTGTATTTCAATTTATAAAGATGGCCGCGAAAAGGGTTATTTCTTCTATTGTCCAAAAATGGGTTATATCGAAATTGCTGGAATTTGCCTTGGATTTCTTTTAGGCAATGCTTAACTTTTATGAAAATTAATATTTATTTTGTAATTTTATTTTGTTTAATTTTTTATGGCAATGAGGTTATTAGTTTACATAATTTCGCTCTTGGTATCCTTCGAGTTATTTGCAAACCAAGTTTTGTTATTGAAAATTCAATCGGCAATAACTCCATCGAGCAGTAGCCAAATTAAAAATGCTATAAAATATGCCGAGGCAACGAATAGTACTGCACTTATAATTCAATTAAATACACCTGGGGGATTATTGGAATCGACCCGAGAAATTGTAAGCAATATACTTTCTGCCAAGATTCCTATAATAGTTTACGTTGCGCCGAGTGGTGCCCGAGCTGGTTCGGCAGGTGTTTTTATTACACTTTCGGCTCACATTGCTGTAATGGCACCTGGTACAAACATTGGTGCTGCACATCCTGTTGGTTTACAAGGGCAAGCCGATAGCTCCGTCATCGGCGACAAAGTTGTTAACGACGCAGCCGCCTTTATCCGTACAATTGCACAAACCCGTGGCCGAAATGTTACTTGGGCTGAGCGCGCCGTTCGGGAAAGCATCTCTTCGACCGAAAAAGAAGCACTCGAAATGAATGTAATTGACCTTATTGCTCCCAGCGTCGATTCACTTCTCGCTGCCATCGACCAAAAAACAATTAAAATCGAAAACCGAGAAATAATTCTTAGCACAAAAAATGCTAATCTTAAAGAATATGAACTTTCGTGGCGCGACAAATTATTAGATTTTCTATCCAACCCAAACATTGCTTATATTCTTTTGATGATAGGGATTTACGGGATTTTGTTCGAATTATACAATCCTGGAAGTATTTTTCCTGGTGTCATTGGTGCGCTTTCTTTAATTTTAGCTGGATATTCCTTGCAAATGCTTCCAATTAACTACGCTGGACTTGCACTAATTCTTCTTGCAATAATATTATTCCTTTTAGAAATCAAAGTTACAAGTTATGGCCTTTTGACAGTTGCAGGACTTGTTTCTCTCTTTTTGGGTTCCATTTTTTTAATTGATTCTCCATTTGAATTTATGAGAATTTCGATGAGTTTAATAATAACTATCGTTGCAGTTTCTTTTATTTTCTTTACATTCATAATTAGTCTTGGTATTAAAGCCCAATTTAGAAAGAAAAATCTCGGATTCGATGAGCTTTTAGGAAATGAAGCAGTTGTAGTCGAAGCTATTGAACCCAACAAAGTTGGAAAAATCAAATTAAAAGGGGAGTTGTGGAATGCAACTTCCGATGAACATATCTCCATTGGGGAAATTGTAATAGTCGAAAAAGCTGATTCTTTTACCTTTTTTGTTAAACCAAAAAAATAGGTGTTTTATGGAAATTGAAGTTTTAGTCATTGTTTTGTTTGGGATTTTTGTTCTTCTTTCGGCAATTAAAATTTTGAATGAATACGAAAGAGCTGTTGTCTTCCGATTAGGAAGGTATATCGCTGCAAAAGGTCCAGGATTGATAATCCTCATTCCTTTCATCGATAAGATGGTTCGAGTTAGCTTGCGAACAGTTACTTTGGATGTCCCACCGCAGGATGTAATCACAAAAGATAATGTTTCCATCAAGGTAAGCGCAGTTGTGTATTTCCGAGTTATCGATGCAGGTCGTGCCATAATTGAAGTGGAAAACTATCTTTTTGCAACAAGCCAAATAGCCCAAACAACGCTTCGTAGTATTTTGGGGCAATCGGATTTAGATGAAATTCTTGCTGAAAGGGAAGCAATCAACAAAAGGTTACAAACAATTATCGACGAGCATACTGAGCCTTGGGGAATAAAGGTATCGGCGGTCGAAATTAAGCAGGTCGATTTGCCGATTGAAATGCAAAGAGCAATGGCACGCCAAGCCGAAGCAGAACGAGAAAGACGTTCGAAAATTATTAATGCCGATGGTGAATATCAAGCAGCACAAAAACTCAAAGAGGCTGCGCAAATGATTCAAGATTATCCCGTTGCTTTACAACTTCGATACCTTCAAACTCTTTCGGATATTGCAACGGAAAAGAATTCGACAACTATATTCCCAATACCAATAGATTTAGTTACTCCATTTTTAAGTAGGGATAGGAAGGACTAACTTCGCCGAGCTTTTGCTATATGCAAGGCAAGGCGGATGCTTTCAATTAGGCTCGAAGGGGAGGCAACCCCCTTCCCAGCAATATTGAAAGCAGTACCGTGGTCAGGCGAAGTTCTTACAATTGGAAGATTTGCAGTATAATTTACACCGGAACCTTTTGAAAGAATTTTGAAAGGGATTAGACCTTGGTCGTGGTAACAAGCAAGTGTTGCATCGAATAGTTTATAATTTCCAAAAGCGAAAAAGCCATCGGCTGGAAAAGGTCCTTCAACAACAATTCCCGTTGATTTTAATTCTTCGATTGCAGGTTTAAGGATTTGCATTTCTTCTTTGCCAATCACACCTCCTTCGCCAGAATGCGGATTTAAACCGAGAAGGGCAATTTTTGGCTTCGAAATTTCGAAATCCTTTTGCAATGTAGAATATAAAATCTTAGTTTTTTCGACTACGTTGTCTTTGTCGATATAATTTGCAACAGACTGGATTGGGATATGAATAGTTAATAATGCGACACGAAAATTTTTGTAAACGAACATCATCAATGGATTCGCCGTCCCACAAAGTTTCGAAAGAAGTTCTGTATGAGAAGAATAATCGACCCGAGCTAATTTCAAACTATATTTCGAAATTGGAAGTGTCACAACACAATCAATCTTCTTTTCCAATGCATAATGAGTGGAACATACAATTGAATTATAAGCAAGCAATCCTGAATCTTTATCGGCAGCCCCCCAAACTACTTTTGCCGAGGGGTCAATGTTTACGATGTTAATTTTTAAACCCGCTAATAACAACTGAGTTCCAGCGAAATTGAATTCGAAATCTAATAATTTGAAATAATTAAGTATTGTTTGCAAATTACCGAATAGAAACAGTTCTTGGTTTGAAAGAAGTCTATTTATGGATTTGTTCATCAATGCCTTTGCAAAAATTTCCAAACCAATTCCATTTGCATCTCCAATTGTAAATCCAATTTTAAATTTGTATTTCATATTTCGAGGAAATAATGAAAAACAAATTTATTATTTTTATTTCAATTGCATTTCTTATCTGTTCTTGCAAAGAAACTACAAATGTCTTAGACAATTCAAACTTAGATACAAACCGTAGAAATGTTGCTTTTGTTTTGTGCGAAGGTTTATGGGGTTACGATAACTCCAGCATTTCGAAAATTAATCTTACCAACTTACAGGTAACCAACAACTTCGAAAAACAAACGAACCCCGATTTTAAAATAGGGGATACAGCTAACGATTTAGTTATTCGTGGCGATACAATTTATGTTGTTGTTACGACTTCGAAAGTTTTGGAACTTTTCGACCTGAGAAATGGTAAACTCCTGAGTTTAATTTTTTTCCCAGAAAATTCTGCTCCGCGGAAACTTGCCTTTGCCAACGACACGATTGCTTTGGTTACTGACCTCTATCAAGATTTTGTTTATGTATTGAACCTTCGCACAAGAAGAATAATAAATCAGATTAAAGTAGGTCCTGCACCCGAAGGAATTGCGGTGTTTGGGAATAAAGCATTTGTGGTTAATTCCGGATTTGGCGACTTTCGTGCCAATGAACCAAAGGCTGGAACCTTGTCAATTATCGACTTAAATTCGTATTCGGAGGTTAATAATATTTATATTGCACCAAACCCAATAGAAATTTTAGTTTGTCCAAATACTCGCAAAATGTATATTGGATATTATAACTTTCCATCAAAAAGTGACTCCGTTGGCGGCATTGTAGAATTTGATTTGTCAAATTTTGAAAGAACGAGACAATGGAATGTTCCTAACAGGTCGATTTTTTATTTATCTACCACGAATGAAATAGTTTTCATTTCGAATAAATTCGTATCAGTTTTAAATCTTGATTCGGGGACAATTTGGAATCTAATTGAAAATCCAAATCCCAATGAAATTTGGTATTCAGTTGGCATTGATGAAATAGGGAAAAAAATTTTAATTGGAAATGCAAGGAATTACACCTCCGAAGGTGAAGTTTTGATTTATACTTTGGACAAAAATCCTGCCTTGCTGGCAAAATTAAAGATAGGGGTTAATCCTTCAAAAATCGTTGTTCTTAATTGAATCCTATCATACAACACTAAAAATACTTAATAGAATTGTTGACAGTTTAAGAGAGTTTGTTTTTTTAAATTAAATTTTTTGTAGAGGGAAGTATGGTAAAATCAATATTTTTTGCAATCATTACCTTAATTGCCTTTGGATTTTTAATTTACAATCTTTCAAGATTTTCGAAAATCTTAAAGTTAGCACAGCCTGATAACCGTTTCGATAGATTCTGGAAGCGCTTAGGAAATTTATTTAAGGTAGCCATTTTTCAAAGCAAAATTCTGCGCGAACCGGTAGCTGGATTTGCTCACGTTGCAATTTTCTGGGGTTTTTTGGTATTACTTTTTTCGGCTTCCGAAGCAGTATTTCAAGGATTTTATCAAAAGTTTTCTTGGTCATTCCTTGGTTTTTTTTATACTCTGATTACTTTTTCTACCGATATTTTTTGTGTTTTTGTAATTTTAGGGGTCATTGTAGCTCTTTTTAGACGTTTCGTAATTAAAGTTAAGAGATTGCAAGGGGATAAAAAGGAACTATTAGATGCTTTGGTAGTATTACTTTCAATTTTGTTCATTGTTACCTCACTACTTTTGGAAAATTCTGCAAAAGCAATCATTGAACCCGAGGAACCATTTAGATTTGCTCCAATTTCTGCTTTTCTTTCATCAATTTACACCCAAAGTAATGCACAAACATTTTACAATATTTTTTGGTGGATGCATATTCTTTTGATTTATGCATTTATGAATTATTTATTTTATTCCAAACATTTTCACGTCTACACATCTATACAAAATGTTTTTTTCCGTGAACCAGATCATTTTTTGGTTTTAAAACCAATAGATTTTGAGAAAGAAAGCCTTGAAAAGTTTGGCGTTGTAGATTTCGAGGATTTAAGTTGGAAATCTGTTCACGATGGTTTCAGTTGCACTCATTGTGGTCGGTGCGATTCGGTTTGCCCTGCAAACATAACTGGCAAGGTTTTGAGTCCAAGGCAAATAATAATCAAAATTCGAGAAAGAGCTTACGAAAAAGGAACTATTTTAATCCAAAAAGATTATGAAAAGAAAATCGAAGAGAAAAAAGAATATCAAGAGATATTAGCAAAAAAATTCGTTGGCGATTATCAGAACATAGATGCACTCTGGCAATGTACAACTTGCGGCGCCTGTATGTATGAATGTCCTATTACCATTGAACATTTGCATCCTATAATTGGAATGCGACAATCATTGGTTATGATGGAGGCTCAATTTCCGAGCTTACTGCAAAATGTATTTTCGAGTTTAGAAAACAATGGCGCTCCTTGGCAGTTTTCGGCTTCCGACCGAGAACTTTGGAAGGAAGGATTAGATGTTCCATTAGCATCGGATAGAGGCGAATTCGAATACCTGTTCTGGGTCGGGTGTATGGGCAGTTTCGACGAAAGAGCCAAAAAGATTGCAAGAGCATTCGCAAAAATCTTGACTTCTGCCAATGTTAACTTTGCCATCCTTGGTAACGAGGAAGTATGCAACGGCGACCTTGCTCGTAGGCTGGGCAACGAATATTTAGCAAACTACTTAATTAACACAAATATTTCAACATTCGAAAAATATGCTGTCAAAAAAATAATTACAATCTGTCCCCACTGCTACAATATCTTCAAAAATGAGTATCCATTATTTGGTGGGAATTACGAGGTCATACATCATACCCAATTTATTCAAAAATTGCTTTCCAAAGGAAAAATTATTTTGAAGAAGAATTCAAATTCTAACTTTACTTACCACGATTCTTGTTATTTAGGTAGGTATAATAACATTTACCAACCACCGCGAGAAATATTGAAACAGATTTCAAACAAAACAATATCCGAGCCACAAAGAAGCAAAGACAAGGGACTTTGCTGTGGTGCTGGCGGCGGGATGATGTTTCTTGAAGAAACGGAAGGTAAAAGAATTAATATCGAACGGATTGAAGAATTACTTAATACGGGAGCAAACACAATTGCGAGCAATTGTCCATTTTGTATGACTATGCTTGTCGATGGATTAAAAGCCAAAGACAAAGAAGATGAAATTAAAGTCAAAGATATTGCAGAAATAGTCGCAGAAAATTTAGAATAGCTTAACCTATAAGGCGAGTACTAGTTGTAAAATTATCCGTAATTTATTAATTTTGTAATTGGTTTTCGAGCGCCACTAGCTCAGTTGGATAGAGCATCAGCCTTCTAAGCTGAGGGTCACAGGTTCGAGTCCTGTGTGGCGCGCAATCTATCGATTAGATGTATCTTTCTTTTCTCGCAAATCAGGTAAAATAATCCTTGGTCTCGAAAGTTCCAAAATCTCGGTTGGTTTTCTTTCATTATCCTTGCGGGTATCTTGTTGTTTTAAACCACCACTGATATAAATCTTATCGCGGGTTATTGTAACACCCTTCACCACAACCCCTTTGCGACCTAATGGCGGTAGCATTTCATCATTTCTTTTTATTTGAACCCCGCCTGCATTTCCCAAAGTAAATCTGAAAAAGTTGGCTGCTCGCCAAACTTTAATATTTCCAGGATATAGAATTACATTTTCGCTACGAACATTATCGACAACCATATTAATCCAAGATGTATCCGTTGCGACGAATTCTAAAGTAATGCTATCCGGACTAAATGTAAACACGTCTTTCGCTAAACCTTTGTTCATACTTACAGTTAGAGTATCGACTTTACCAAAGGTAATTTGTTCAGGTGGGGGGGGTTCGGGTGGAGAATAGAAAAACAGGAAGTAGACAAAAGTAATTACAGCAAGAAATAATGCCACATAAATGAAAATCGAAGCTTTATGCAATTGCATCGGAATGTGTTTGATTGCTCTGTCACCTTCACGAAACTGAATTTGTTTCGATGAAGATTGCTTGCTTTGTTGATTTAATTCTTTATCTATTTTTTTAAAAGTTTCTGTCAAAACTTCTTTAATTTCATTATCATTAATATCAAGAAATTTTATGTATTCCTTAATGAATGACTTCATATAAACGGGATTCAAGGCTAAGAAATTTCCGTCTTCGATGGCTTTAAGAACACTGATTCTAATTTTTGTCGATTTGCTGACATCATCAAGTGTAAGATTCTTTTTTAATCTTTCCTGCTTGATTATTTCGTTTAAATTAGCCATTCAAATCTATGTTTTTTATTACTTTTGCCCTTTTGTATTGCAAATATAAAGAAAATGCGATTAATTTTTTGTAAAGTATTTGTTTTTTTATTATTTACTTTAAATTCTTTTTCTATCATACCTTCTAATCCCGATTCCTCTTTCAGTAAAGATTCTTCAAACATATATTACACAAATTATAATATTGCCGATAACCCTTTTTATACCATTACTGGCAACCCAATTCCCGAAACAACAAAAATTAAGCTAATTCCAACTTCAATTTTTGTTGGAACTTACGGTTTGATTTTTTACTTTCAGCATTATGGTCAACGAGAGACTATTTGGCAACAATTGGGGAAATTTCATTTTGCCGAAGATTACGATTATGCAATGTACATAGACAAAGTGGGACATTTTTATGGTACATTTTTAACTTCCTATGTTTTAACTCACACACTCATTGAATGTGGTTTCAATTACAATTGGGCTACCTCGCTCGGTACTTTTTTAGGGCTTGCGTATTCAACCTATGTAGAAATATTAGATGGATTTGCAGTAGATTGGGGATTTAGCCCAACAGATTTTTATTCCGATTTGGCTGGTGCACTTTTCTTTCTGGGCTATTCTCACATAAAATTTATGCAAAATTTTACTCCCAAATTTATGTATTTTCCGCCCCGATGGCACTCTTCTTACTCCCGTATCCCTTCTACAATGTTCATCGATGACTACTCTGCCCATACTTTTTGGATCTCAGTAAAAATAAATAATTTATTACCTGAAAATGCCAAAAGATACTTTCCCGATTGGCTTGAACTTTCTTTTGGATATGCAGTTCGTAATTTATGTGATAATTATCATTACACTTGTGACCCAAAAATTTCAAATCCAATAACAAATTCAGTTTGGGGAAATCGAAAGTTTATTGTTGCATTAGATTACGATTTAGTTAAAATACTGCCCGATGGAGCTCCATTTTGGAATTGGCTGAAACAGTCGCTGAATTTTTTTAAGCTTCCAAGTCCAGCGATTGAATTTGGCAATCCAACTCGATTTTACCTAATTTATCCATTCCCTATTAGAATTGGCAATCTAAATCTTTAATTCTCAAATTTTTATTAAATTAACCTTTTAATTTTAGGAAATTTCAAATTTTTATGTTTAAAACAGAAACTACAACTGCAATTTACGAAGTTGATAAAATTCTAATCGATAGCAAAACACGATTTAGTATAATCGTTCCGGTTTATCAAGAAGAAAAGATTTTAGAAAAAACTCTTTCAATATTTTCGAAGGAAATTTTGAAAAAATACAATGCCGAGCTCATTATAAGCGACGGTGGAAGCACTGACCGAACAGTTGAAATTTCCAAAAAATTCACAACCAAAGTTGTAATTCACCGAGAAAATAGAAGGCAAACTATTGCCGAAGGGAGAAATCTTGGAGCATCAATTGCAAACGGCGAAATTCTAATTTTTATCAATTGCGATACTGTTCCAAACAATATTCATAAATTTTTTGAATGCATTTCCACCTGGGCAGCAAAAGAAAAAAACTACGGGGCTCTTGCTTTTGCAGTTCGTTGTTTTCCCGACGAAGAAAAGCTAAAAGACAAAATTTTTTATTTTTTGCACAATAAATATGTAAAATTACTCAACAAAATTGGCATTGGGATGGGTCGAGGTGAATGCCAAGTAGTTCGAAAAGATATCTTCGACAAAGTCGGGGGTTACAACCCTAAAATTTCAGCTGGCGAAGATTTCGATTTATACCGAAGAATTGCCAAAGTTTCAAAAATTAAATTCGTAGATGACATATTCGTTTATGAGTCTCCAAGAAGGTTCCGACGCTATGGTTATATTAAGACATTGTTAATTTGGTTACTCAATGCTATCTACGTAATCTTTCTTGGCAAATCCTTTTCAAACGATTGGGAGCCAATAAGGTAAAACAGCTGGTAATTTTCCTATGAATAAATCATTAGGTATCTGTGTTGGTACATCAACAATTTCATTTGTTGAAATCGAAAGACTAAATACGAGCTTTCGAATTTCATCTGTCAATCAATACCATCATAGGGGCAAACCAAAAGAGGTTTTTTTCGAAAATTTTAAAAAACATTACAACCCAGAAATACCAGTTGCTATTACTGGAAGGAAATTTCGCTATTTAGTTAATCTTCCTTCAATTTCAGAAGTCGAAGCCACAGAAACAGCTTTTAAGGAACTATATCGAAACAAACAAAATTACTCTGCTATCGCCTCGCTTGGCAGCGAAACATTTATACTCTATATTTTAGACAAAACTGGTAGTATTGTCGATTCTTTCACAAAGAATCAATGTGCTTCGGGCACGGGAGAATTTTTCCTTCAACAAATCAAAAGGATGGGTCTTTCGCTCGAAGATTTGTCGAAATTTACTAACAATGTTACTCCGTTCAAGGTATCTGGACGTTGCTCGGTTTTCTGCAAATCCGATTGCACACATGCTTTAAATAAAGGCATTCCTAAAGAAGAAGTTCTCAATGGACTTGCCTTGATGATTTCGGACAAAATCGATGAATTATTGAAAAAAGCCCCAAATGGTAAAAAACTATTAATAGGTGGGGTAACGAACAATCATCTTGTTTTGAAGTTTTTACGACAAAAAACAAATGATATTGAAATTCCACTCGAAGCTAGGTATTTCGAAGCACTCGGCTCGGCAATTTTTGCCTTGAAGAATAAAACGGTAACAAACATTGACTTCGCCAAATTATTTAAACCAGCCAAAAGTTCATTCGTTTTTCACAAGCCATTAAAGGAATTTACTCATCTTGTTGATTTTAAAACATTCGAAAGAGACAAGGCAAAAGATGGTGACGTTTGTATCGTTGGTTTGGATGTTGGTTCAACGACAACTAAAGGAGTAGTTATCCGTTTTTCCGATTGTAGAATCTTAGCCTCGTGTTATTTATATACAAATGGCGATCCAATTGGTGCTTCCCGCAAGGTTTATGCAGAATTAAATAAACAAATTCAGCAAAAAAAAATTAAAATTATTGGTTTAGGCACAACTGGTTCTGGCAGACAAGTAGCAGGACTTCATGCATTAACAAAGGGAGTTTACAACGAAATTATTGCTCATGCAACTGCATCTACTTTCTTTGAACCAAAAGTAGATACAATTTTCGAAATTGGCGGTCAAGACGCAAAATATACATACCTCGTCAACCGTGTTCCTGCCGATTATGCAATGAACGAAGCTTGTTCGGCAGGAACTGGCTCTTTTATCGAAGAATCTGCCTACGAATCCTTTGGAATTAGAACAGAGGAAATCGAAGCAATTGCCTTTCGGGGAGAAAACCCTCCAAATTTCAGCGACCAGTGTGCAGCCTTCATCAGTAGCGACATTAAAACAGCACTAAATGAAAACTTAAGCCGAGAAGATATCATTGCCGGCTTGGTCTATTCAATTTGCATTAATTACATCAATAGAGTGAAGGGAAATAGACCTGTTGGGGATGTAATTTTTATGCAAGGGGGAGTGTGTTACAACCGAGCTATACCAGTTGCTATGGCTGGTTTACTTGGGAAAAAAATTGTCGTTCCGCCTGAACCTGGATTGATGGGTGCGTTTGGTGTTGCTTTGCAAGTTCGAGAAAAAATACAGTTATCCCTTCTCGAACCATCTGAATTCGATTTAGAAGAATTGGCAAACCGTGAAATTGAATTCAAAAAGCCATTCACGTGTATGGGTGGCAAAGAAAAATGCGACCTTCGCTGTAAAATCAACAGAATAGTCATCAATGGCAAGACTTTCCCCTTTGGTGGAGCATGTAATAAATATTATAATTTGCTTTACGACAAAAATTTCGATATTGAAAAATATGATTTTGTCCGAAAAAGAAATGAAATAATTTTCTCAAAATTTGCAAAAATCGAAAAACCAGAACCCAACAAAAAGACAGTAGGGCTGAATTTAACTTACCACGTTCACACACTTTATCCTCTATTTTTCAACTTCTTCAAAGGATTAGGCTTCAATGTAGTCGTTCCCGAGCAAATCGATGAGCGTGGTTTCGACCGTGAATACACAAGTTTTTGTTTTCCTGGTCAAATCTCGTTATGTTTATTCCAAAATCTTTTGGATAAGAACCCCGACTACATCTTTTTGCCCGAAATTTTCGAAATGTGGACAAACGAGAAGGAATATCAAAGACTGGATTTTAATAGCAGTTGTGTTTTCGTTAGTGGTGAACCTTTCTATTTAAAGCAAGCGTTCAAAGATTACGATTTAAACGATAAAATCATAAGCAAGTATTTAAATTTTGCTAATGGATTCGGAACAGAGGTGGAAAAATTTGTCGAAATTGGCAAAATCCTTGGTGTAACTGATGTCGATTTAATCAAAAACACTTATTTAAAAGCAGTCGAAATCCAAAAGGAAGCATTTGATGAAATCAAAAGACTTGGTGTAGAATTCCTGACTAATTTAAGATCAAATCCGAATGAATATGCAATTGTTTTGGTAGGTAGACCATATAACTCATTTACTAATTATGCAAATAAAGGCATACCTCAGAAATTAGCAAGTAGGGGTGTTTATGTTATTCCTTACGAATTTCTCGAGTTCGATGATTACAGTCTGGATGAATCCCAATTTTGGGAAGCGGGAAAGAAAATTCTAAAAGCAGCAAAAGCTATTGCAACAGAAGAACAATTATTCCCTGTCTACATTACAAACTTCTCCTGTGGTCCCGATTCAATGCTTATCCCACAATTTCGTAGAATACTTGGTAACAAACCCTCCTTAACTTTGGAGCTTGACCAACACACCGCCGATGCTGGTATTAATACTCGTATTGATGCCTTTTTGGATATAGTTGAAAATTATCTTGCAATTAAAAATAAAATCAAAGTTAAAGGGACTGAGTTCCGCCTTGCCGAAATTGATTTGTCGGAATCTGAACCTATATATATTACCTCGGAAGGTGAAAGAATACCATTGAAGGATAAAACTATAGAAGTGTTAATTCCATCGATGGGTGACCTTGCAGCTCCACTTTTTGCTGCAACATTACGGAGTTTAGGCTTCAATGCTAAACCAATGCCCGAAAGCAATCCACAAATCCTTAAATATGCCCGTTCAGTTGCAACAGGAAAGGAATGCTTGCCATTATTACTTTTAGTGGGCCACCTTTTGAATTATTTAGAAAACATTTGGGATAAGAAAAGCAAAATTGCTTACTTTTTGGTGCAAGGTGCCGGAAATTGCAGATTGGGCCAATATCCTGTATTCATCCGAAATCTTCTGCGAGACAAAAAAATACCCAATGTTGCTACATTAGTATTAATGAACGAGGATGGATTTACGGGTTTAGGACCCGATTTTTCACTCCGAGGTATCCAATCAATCATTACAAGCGATGTCTTGGATGATATCCGAAGTGGAATAATGGCAAATGCCCAAGACCCCGACCGTGGTTTGGAAATTTTTTATCGTGAATACGAAAAGTTGGTCTCTGGTTTCGAAAAAGACCCAAAAAAAATTTACAAATATCTGAGTTTGCTTGCACATACGATTAGAAGAGAAGTACCACCGAAAAGAAAAATCTCGGAAGCAAAATATATTGCATTGGTTGGCGAAATTTACGTCCGACGCGACCACTTTGCTCATCGTTATTTGAACAAATACTTTGCTGAACGTGGATTTATTCTGAAAGATGCTTACATTAGTGAATGGATATTTTATGTTGACTACCTTCTGAAGTTAAAACTTCTCGAACCCGATACCTTGCTAAAAAAGAAAATTGAACGATGGATTCGAGTTTTATTTATGAGAATAGCCGAATACAGAATTAAAAAGATTCTTTCAAAAAGTGGCTACTATCATTTTTCCAAAACTTTAATTGAACCAATACTAAATCACAGCAAGCATCTTATTCCTTTGGAGTATAAAGGTGAACCTGGTTTGACCCTTGGAATTGCACTTAAAGACATTTTCGAAAAGTATTGCGGGGTAATCAATGTTGGACCTTTTGGCTGTATGCCCACACGTTTAGCAGAAGCGGTTAGCAAACCCGAAATGAAAGTAAAATACAAAATCGAAGCCCGCAAAATGAATGAACCAAATTTCAAATTTCCCTACGATATTGAACCGGAACTATCTCTACCTTTCCTTACGATTGAAACCGATGGCAATCCTTATCCCCAAATTGTGGAATCACGTTTGGAAAGTTTTGTTCTTCAAGCCGAAAAAGCTGCCGAAATAATCAATAAATTTAAATATTGAGGGACAAATGGGAATAACTTATCAACAATCGGGAGTGGATATCAACGCCGGCGAGCAAGTAGTTAAAAGCATAAAGGAATTAGTCCGTTCCACGTATAACGAAAGGGTTCTTAGCGATATTGGTCTATTTGGCGGACTTTTCGATGCCAAATTCGTTGAATATGAACACCCCGTTCTTGTTTCGAGTACCGATGGAGTTGGAACTAAACTAAAAATTGCTTTTGCATTAAATAAACACGACACTGTCGGGCAGTGTTTGGTTAATCATTGTGTAAATGATATTTTAACTTGTGGAGCAAAGCCATTATTCTTTCTCGATTACTTTGCAACCGGAAAACTAAAACCAGAAACAGCAACCGAAGTTATCAAAGGTTTCGCAATTGCTTGCAAAGAAAACAATTGCGTTTTAATAGGTGGCGAAACCGCTGAAATGCCAAGTTTTTATCCCGAAGGGGAATACGATATATCCGGAACTATTGTCGGAATTGTGGAAAAAAGCAAAATTATTGATGGTAAAAAAATTCAATCGGGGGACTTGTTGATTGGTTTACCTTCCAATGGTCTTCATACAAATGGTTATTCTTTTGCTCGTTATGTTCTTTTGCAAAAATATTCTTTAGATAAATATTTTGAAGAATTGCAATGCACATTGGCCGAAGAGTTGTTAAAAATCCACATTTCTTATCTCAACATAGTTAAACCCTTGTTGGATAGCGACTTAATTTCGGGAATTTCACATATTACCGGGGGTGGTATCGTTGGAAATACTATACGAATTCTACCCAAAAATTTAAGTTTAAAGATTGATTGGGGAAGTTGGCAAGTTCCTTTTATATTTCAATTAATCCAAAAGGAAGGTAAAGTTAGTGATGAAGAAATGCGAAAAGTGTTCAATTTAGGAATTGGAATGATTCTTATTGTCCCAAAACATAATTACGAGGCAATAAAAGACAAGTTTGGTGAAGGAAATTTCTATGTCATTGGAGAAGTCGTTTAAAATTTCGAAATGACAATTTAATAGAATGATAAAATAATAGCAAAGAAAGCAAAACAATAATAATACCCCAAAACCAATAGGGAATACCTGTGTATTGTTCGGCAATGGCTGTATCGGATATAAATGAGGATTGATTTATTTCTCCAGTCTTGGAAAATATGTATCCCATACTAAGATAAACACTAAAAAAAGCTTGAATAGAAATGATTTGAGCAAGAAGAATTGACAAGAAATTACTCTTTGTTAGAGCCCCATAAAATATTAATATTCCAATAATTGCGAGAAATAGCAATGCGAACCAGTTTCTTACCCAAAAAATCATACTAAGGAAAATTAAAAGAGAAATTAAGAGCAAAGCCAAGCGAATTCTGTTCAAATTCTTGGTTGATAATGACATAAAGTAACCGATAATCGGTGGCAGAAGTGGTCCAGAAAGTGCGACAAGAGCATTGCTTAAAGGTGAAAACAGAAGAGGGGGAGTATGTGTAGCTAAACCCGAGCCATCGGGAAAAATTTCGAGTGAAATTACATTTCCATTGAATATTAGAACAGCCAAACAATGACCCATTTCGTGGAACCAAGTACTAAGAAGGACAAATGGATAAATAACTAAACGCCCAATGGGAAATTGCACCAAAACAATATTCAAGATAATAATGAGAAACACAATATAAAATGAATATCTTCTCATATGAAAAAAAATCAAAATACAAAAAATTCTTTTTCTAAAAAAACAAACAGCAACATTAGATTACAAAAACTTCTTATAAGCTTATTGAAACAATTTTCGAAAAATTTTCCCTCTGGCAGGAGCTTCCTTTCGAACCCTGTGACTACGCAAAAAGGATAAAAGCAATTGAGATAATGCAACCAATTACAGAAAGGGTAGAAGAGGACGAAACGATTGCAAGAGCAATACATAAAATTATTATGTGGCAATGCCTTTCTTTGCTTGTAACGAGGAATAACGAAGTTGTCGGTATTCTTCGTGCTTCCGATCTTTATAATGAAATTGAAAACTATGTTACAAAGGAATGTAAAAAAATGTCGATTAAAGGAAATAAATAATGGCAAAATTGCTCATTATCGATGATGAAACTTTATTTTTGAATAGCATTTCCGAGCAATTACGTCTTCGTGGTTACGAAAATATTACCTCAACAACGGGCCATGAAGTAGAAAAAATATTAAAGCAAAATCCCGATGTTGATGTTGTGCTTTTAGATATGAAAATGCCCGACGTCAGTGGTGATGAAGTTTTAAAGAGAATTAAAAACTTTAAACCCGAAATTCAGGTAGTAATTCTAACTGGTTATGGCGATACTGAATCAGCTGTGGAAATGGCACGGCTCGATGCGTTTTCCTATTTGCAAAAACCTGTTGAAATCGACAGACTTACAAAAATCTTAAAAAATGCTCGTTCGAAGGCAACATTAATGATTTCTGAAAAGAAAAAGAAAGATGGTAAAAGTTTAAAACAAAGAGTGTTGTTGACAATAATCGCCGTTGCTGTTGGATTAATTTTGTCCGCTCTTCCAACACCTGAAGGAATGCCTACTAAGGCGCATCATTATCTTGCTTTTCTCATTACGATAATTTTGCTTTGGATAAGCGAAGGTTTGCCTATTGGTGTGACTGCCTTGCTTGTGGGCGCAGGGCTTGTTTTTTTTGGCATTCAAAAACCTGAGGCAGCTTGGACTCCTTTCGCAAGTCCGGCTGTTATGTTCGTTCTGATGATTATTATGTTTGGTGTAATCTTAAACGAAGTAGGATTAACACAGAGAATTCTTCAATGGGTTCTAAAAATTGCGGGTCGGAAAGTTATTTCTTTTTCTCTAATCATAGCAATTGTTAGTGCAGTCGCCTCTACTTGCTTTCACGATGCAACAATAACAATAATTTTATTATTTTCAATAATCCCAATATTGAATAGAATGAACATTTTCCCACACAATTCTAATAACTTTGCCAAATTTTTTACATTACTTATCCCTCTAAGTGCTTCTTCGGGAGGTTTTGGTACAATTCTTGGCGGTGGTCGTAACCCAATTGCAGTAAATTTTTTGGAAAAACAAACTGGCATTCATATCGGTTTCTTCGATTGGATTATATACCAATTTCCCATAGTGATTTTTTTAGCAATTGCAACCTGGTTGATTTGTTTATTAATTTATCCCCCGAAAGTCAAAAAATTACCATCCGTTTTTTCAATAAGCAAACTTCCCCCTTGGACAATTAAGGAAAAAGGTGTAGCATTAATTTTTGGGCTTGCATTCGTGTTTTGGGCTTTGGGGGATTTAACCCATCTTCACGTAAGTGTTGTCGCAGCACTTGCAATATTAGCAATTTGCGGCCTTGGATATGTAAGTTTTGCCGATGTTGTCAAGAAATTTTCTTGGGAAGCTTGGATTGTTTTTGGCGCTGGTGTTTCTCTCGGTGCTGCAATGCTCGACACCGGTGCTGGTAAATGGCTTGCCGAACAATTTGCTCCACTTCTTGTTGGTCAACCCAAGGTTATCCAGTATTTTGGAATAGCCATTTTTGGCAACTTCCTTTCAAGCTTTATGTCAAATTCCGCTGCTGTTGCACTGTGCTTACCGATTATTTTAGCTCAAGAACTGGGTCTACAATATCAAGAAATTGCTTTAATTTTGCCTGCTGCAACTTTCTTTGTGTGGTTGGTAATTGGCTGTCCACCTACTATTATCGCATATAGCACGGGTTATTTTTCACAAATTCAATTTGCTAAAATTGCCATACCTTGGGCAATTGTTTGCACATTCGTTTATTGTTTATTAATTCACTTTATTGGCCAATTTTAGGAGTTTAAATAGTTATGGAGAAGAAAATTAAACTTCTTATTGTTGATGATGAAGTACAGTTTCTCGAATCAATTGCAAAGCGATTGGAACTTCGTGGTTTCGATGTTCTTACAGCAACAAATGGCCAAGATGCGATTGAGCTTGCCAAGAAAGAAAAGTTCGATATTGCAATTGTCGATTTAAAAATGCCCGGTTTAGATGGTGCACAAGTTTTAGAGATATTAAAAAAGGAACATAAGTTCCTTGAAGTGATTATATTAACGGGTCATGGTTCACTCGACTCGGCCGTTGAATGTACAAAGCTTGGTGCTTACGACTATTTGCCTAAACCCTATGAATTAGATGATTTAATTGCAAAAATCAAAGAAGCCTACAAACACCGTCTTGAAGTGAAATTCAAAAAAGACCAGGAAAAGATGAAAAAAATTATGTCGCTTGCTCAAGGTTTGGGACCTCTTTCAATACTTCGAGAATTAAAAGAACTTGATGATGATGAAAAATAATGGGCAAGAAGGTAAATACTAACTCCAACACAGAAGTATCTTTGTTTGAACTAGACGAAGCAAAATATAAGTCGCTTTTTAAAAGACAATTTACTCGCTTACTTTTAACTTATTTATTACCGTTAGTCTTTTTGGTTTTCCTTTTTCATTTCGAATACAAGAACTTATTAAACGAGGCTCAAAAAATTCATCTTCAATCGATTGCCGAAAATCAAGCGCAAATCCTTCAATTGTTTCTTCGGGAACGAGTAGTAAATTTACAAAATTTAATCGACAGCCCTCAATTCGAAATCCCTCCAAGTCAGGAAACATTAGAAGAGCACTTAGAAAAATTAAAAAAAGACAGTGAATCGTTTACAGATTTAGGTTATTTCGATTCATCGGGAATACAGAAAAGATATACTGGTCCATTGCCAGCACTTTTAAATAAGGATTATTCCAATGAAACTTGGTTTAAAGAATTAATGAAAGGGGAGAAACGATACATAATTACCGACATTTACTTAGGCTTCCGCAACTTGCCACATTTTACAATTGCGGTTAGTCGAGCTATAAATAATAATATAGCAATACTACGTGCGACATTAGACCCCAAAAGTATTTACGAATACATTTCCGAAGTAAGAACGGCAAAAGATGTCACCATTTCTATTATCAATAGTCAGGGGTATTATCAACTTTTAAGCAAGGAGCTTGGGAATCTGTTAGAAAAATCGCCATTCAATCCTTTGCAAGAACCAAAACTTGGTGTAAGCACCGTTAGAATCAATGGTAAAAATGTTGTTTACGGTTACTGTTGGCTGCCCGAAACCCAATGGTGTGTAATTTCTGTTAATATTTCATCAAATGGAGCTTCGCAATCAAATTTTGAAACTGTTTCAATTTTAATTTCAATCATCATCATTCTTGCATTAGTGATTGTAATGTATTATCGTGCTGAAAAAATTGTTCAATTCGAAAAAGAAAAGGAGATATCCGAAAGAGAAAAAAAACTTGCAAGATTGCAACTTGAACACGCTGCAAAACTTGCTACAGTTGGAGAACTTGCCGCTGGTATCGCACACGAAATAAATAATCCTCTTGCTATAATTGCAAGCGAAGCGGGACTGATTAAAGACTTACTTAACCCAGAATTTAAACAGGACATAAAAGAAGAAGATTTAAACCAACATCTCGACAACATTTTAGTAAGTGTCTTTCGCGCACGCGATATTACACGAAAACTAATGAGTTTTGTAAGACGCGATGAGTTTAAATTAGACTATTATAACGTCAATGAAATCATCGAAGAATTATTACAAGGATTTTTGGAGAAGGAATTTTATGTTTCGAATATCCAAATTGTTAAAAGGCTAGACCCCAATATTCCAAAAATTTTAACTGATGCAAATTCAACTAAGCAAGTTCTTTTAAATCTTATCTCAAATGCTCGTGATGCGATTACACCTCCGGGAATAATAACAATTTCGACAAAGCGGATTGACAACGAAATTCGTATTTCTGTAAAAGATACGGGTTGTGGTATTTCCCAAGAAATGATGGGCAAAATATTTTTGCCCTTCTTTACTACTAAAGAAGTAGGCAAAGGAACAGGTTTAGGGCTTTCGGTAAGCTACAACATTGTTAAAAACCTCGGTGGAAGAATTGAAGTCGAAAGCCTTGTCGGTGTTGGTTCAACATTTACAGTGACACTTCCAATTGAAACACCCAAGTAAGTATTCCAAATAGAAACTAACTTTCATTTATTAATAACAATTGGCATACCCATTAGTGGCCAAATGAAGGCAACAAAAAGCGTTAGCACGAGAATCAAAACGACGCTCATAATAATTCCATTACGGAAGAATTCTCCGCTTGTAAATTGCTTGCTTTCGTATGCTATAGCATTGGGTGCTGCTCCAATAAGCAATAGGAATGGCATTCCGGCAGTAACAAGAGAAGAGAAAAGAATAACCTCGGGTGCAACACCTAAATAACGACCGATAACAAGAGAAATAGGAAGTACTATTGAAATAGCAGCTACATTCATAATAAAATTGGTTAACAACATCACCAAAGTGGCAATAGAAATGACAAAAACAATAGCAGGGGTTTCGCGGAACCAACTTAACCAATGAACTGCAAGCCAATTTGCAGCACCAGTTTGCCAAAGGCAAAAACCTATGCACATAGCACCGCCGAACAGCAAAATGATATTCCAAGGTATTTCCTCTAAATCTTTTATTGTAAGTATATTCAAAACAAAAAATAAAATTGTTGGCAACAACATCACTGCACTTTTGTCTAAAAATTTCAGCTGTGGAATGAAAGAACGAACTATAAGGAGAACAACAGCACCTAGAACAAGAATAATTGTTTGAATTTCTTTTTTAGAAATTTTCCCAAGCCTGTTTGAAAGGAATTCCACTCTCTCTTTAATACCTTCGATATAGGGTCGTTCTGGTTTGTAAACAATTGAAAAATATGCCCAGCAAAGTAGAATCATCAACCAACCAACTGGAAGCAAATAGTAAGTTAATTCGAGAAAAGAAATTTCTCGGCCAGGAACCCCTTGGGTAGAAGTCATCTCTGCAAATAAACCGATTGCAACGGGGGCACGTGCAGCACCGAGAAGTGTTACGATACTTCCAGCTCCAGCTACATAAGCCAAACCCATAAATAAACCCTTACCAAATTTCGTAGGCTGTTCGCTTTCTTCGTAAAGTGTATAGATGGTCATAATTATTGGATAAACAGCGGCAGCAACAGCAGTATGAGCCATTATCATTGTCAGGATGGCAATAATAACAAATACCCCAAGATACATATATGTTGTCTTTTCGCCAACAATTTTTAGCATTTTAAAAGCCATCCGCTGAGTAATTCCCGTCTTTTGGAATGAAAGGCCAATCACGAGAGAACCGAAGATGAACCAAACGCTTGGGTCAAAAAAATCAGTAAAAACAACTCTTGGGTCACGTATTAGAAACAGAACCTGAACCACCCCAATCAAAATCCCTGTTACACCAATTGGAACTACTTCGAAAACCCACCAGATTCCTGCCCATAAAAATAAACCTAGAGCAAGTTGTGCTTGGCGCGAAAGAATAAATGTTTTGCCAAGTGGGTCAACCGCAGGTGGCAAACTGGGAAGAAAATAAAACAATGCAAAAAAAACGATCCCAAGGAGCCCAAAGATAAATCTGTTCCAATTAAAGGGTTTGCCATCTCCTCTTTTAAGGAAAAGCCTCTTTGTGGCTTTCTTTGTTAATTCCGAACTAGATTTTGAATTTCTTACCATAGAGTCTTTATTCAATATCTAACATTTTAGCTATTTGATTTAAAACTTCAACAGTCCGAACAACTCCAATAACCTCATTGTTTTTAACAACTGGAAACATACTAACACCAGTAGTATCAATTAAATAGATAATTTTCATAATGTGGTCGTCGTGGTTTACAGTGTGTTCGATTGGTACCATATACTTTTCAATTTTCTCTTCGGCTTGCTTAATACAACGGGAGCAGAAATGGTCGAACACGGCTTCTATCAAATCAAGATTTATTTGTACTGCCCCAAACAATTCGGGATGATGAACGTGTCTACCGAAAAACCCTCTTGGTTCCAAACTGCGCAATATATCTCGGCGGCGAATCATACCAACGATTTTGTTATCTTCGTCGGTTACCAAAACTGCCCGAGGTAGCGATTTTCGACCATTACTCACAATTTCGGAATGCTGAATTAATTGGATTGCTTGTCGAATTGTAAACCATTTAGGAATATTAGGATATTGGTGCAATGGAATCATTATTTCTTCTGCTTTCTTAGTGAGCATAATTGTTTCCTCAATATATATTTAACAAAACAATATTAATTTATTGTTAATTTTTGTATTTAAATGCATTTCGTTTTGTATTACAATTGTTGTAGGTGTAAAAGTGTGGTATTTAAATTAGTTCATCGGAGGCATGATTAAATTCATTGATAATGTGCTTTGCATTTTCGATGGCTGATTCTGTAATGGTTTCTCCGCTAAGAAGCTTTGCTATTTCGAAAACCTTTTCTTTTTTGTTCAAAGTTCTGACGGAAATGTCTGTCTGATTATCTGCAACTTTCTTTTCGACCAGAATAATGTTTTCGCCTGCAGCAGCAATCTGAGGTAGGTGTGTAATAACAATGATTTGGTGCTTTTCGGCAATATTTTTCATAATTCGACCAGCAAGTTGAGCAACTTTGCCACTTATTCCAACATCAATTTCATCGAAAATTAGGGTAGGAAAATGATAATGTTCTGCGGCGATACTTTTTATTGCTAACATTATTCGTGAAAGCTCGCCACCCGAAGCAACGAAGGACAAAGGCTGCAATGGAACAGAAGGATTGGTCGAAATCAAAAATTCAACCTTGTCTATACCATTGGAATAAAGTTTATACCTTTTGTTTGAAATTTCAGCAAACAACCTTTCTTCGTCGCTTTTTACTTCATCTTGTGTAATTTCTACTCGAAACTTAACATCTATGATTCCAAGCTGGTTTAAAATTATGGGAACTTTCTCTTCTAATAATTTTTTGGCGTCAAGCCGACGATTATGAATTTCGAGTGCAATCGAAGAAACTTCTTTACGAACTTTATCTATTTCATTTGTCAAACTCTTAATTTCCACATCAAATTTAAGGTCTTTAGCAAGTTCGGAAAGCATCCTTTCTTTTTCAACGAATATGTTTTCGTATCCGAGATACTTTTTCTCTAGATACTTTAATTCCAGAAGTCGTTCCCTTAATTTCTGAACCCTTTCCGGGTTGAATTCCAAACTTTGAATTTTCGAGGAAATTTCTTGCGAAACTTCTTTGATAACATTTGAAGCACCATTAAGTTCAGATTGAAGTAATGATATTTTGTTGTCGAAATTAATAACTCTTTCGAGGTGTTTAATTGCATTTATTAATTGGTCATAAACTGAAAATGATGAATTGTATAACAAATTGAATGCTTCGTTTAGATTGGAAACAATAATTTCGGCATTTTCGAGTAATTTCAGTTCGTTTTCAATTTCATAGATTTCATTGGGTTGGGGATTTATTTTCACAATTTCTTTCAAGGCAAATTCGATTTCTTCTTTATTTTCAATGAATTGTCTTCTATCATTTAATAATTTTTCCAATTTTTCGAATGCTTCGTTTAAACGATTAATTAAGGATTTAAGTTTGCTGAGCAAATCAGAATTCCCAGCGAGGCTATCCAAAACCGAAAGCTGAAACTTACTCGTCAATAATTGCTGATGGGTATGTTGCCCATGAAAATCCACCAAATAATTACCAAGTTCTTTGAGAAGAGAAAGTGAGCAGGGGGTGTCGTTGATAAATGCTCTTGAAATACCTTTGTTCGTGATTTCCCTTCTGATAATCAAGTAATTGGTTTCATCGATAAAATCTTCGAGTAATTCTCGAATATCTATGTAGTCAGAAATATCGTAGCTTGCTTCGACATAGGCTTTACTTGTGCCAAATTTTATTTGGTCTTGTGTGGCACGTTCGCCCAAAGTCAACATTAAAGCATCGATTAGGATCGATTTTCCTGCCCCTGTTTCTCCAATAATGATATTTAGTCCTGGGGCGAAATCAATTTCAACTTCATCGAAAAGAGCGAAATTTTTGACTCTCAGGTTTGTTAACATTTCACGCTAATTCCTTAAATTGCAAAATTAATTATTTACTAGTTAAAATGGCTTTTTCATTCTTTTTTCGCGATAGGTTCATACTTGAAAAATTAGCTGAACTTATTGGCAATCAATTTGGTTCTGGTTACGAAACAATAAAAATTTGGGATGCAGGCTGTGCCTTCGGACAAGAGCCATATACTTTGGCAATAATTCTTGCCGAAAAACTTAACCCTAATATATTTAAAAAAGTAAAAATTCTTGCTACCGATATTGATGAATATGATGAATACGGGAAAACTATTAATTCTGGTGTCTATCCGTATACTGACCTTTCGAGAATTGACCCCGCAATATTCCAGAAGTATTTCTATCAATATTCTGATAACCTTTACGCTATTAATCCCTCGATTAAATCGAAAGTCGAATTCAGAAAACACAATCTATTGAGCTTCGAACCAATTGACTTTGGATTCTCCTCAATTGTTTGTAAAAATGTGTTACTACATTTTAATCCCAACGATAGGCTAAAAGTCTTAGCAATGTTCAATTCAGTTTTACATACCGGAGGGTTTTTGGCAATGGAACATACACAAAAACTACCCGAGGAATTACAGGATAAATTCAAACTATTCTCCGCCGAAGCTAATATTTACCAAAAAATTTAATACAGATGAAAGTTATTCATCTTAGAACAAATCCCGAAAAATATTCTTCGAATGTCTATCTTGTTCTTGGAGACTGGAATAAAATTGAAGACCAAAACACTTTAATCGATGTCGGAATTGATGATTATATTGTTAGTGAAATTGAAAATATTAACACTGGTTTTGGGAAAAAGAAGATTTCGCAAGTAATAATCACTCACGAACACTTTGACCACAAAGGTGCTTTGAAAGTAATAAAAGAATTATACAATCCTATTGTTTATGCCGCAAATAAAACTGAACATATTGATGTTAAAGTTACAGATTGGATGAGGATAAAGGTGGGAGACCAGAATGGAATAATACTTCATACTCCTGGCCATTCCTCGGATTCAATATGCATCTATGTCCAGGAAAGTAAAGTTCTGTTTTCGGGCGATACACCTGTTATAATTAAATCTTCTTCGGGAACTTATACAAAAGAATTTGTGCATTCATTGGAAAAATTATCTATACTCGAAATCGATACAATTTATCCTGGTCACGGTGAACCAATCTATTGCAAAGGTTTAAACGTTATTCGCAAATCATTAGAAAAAGTGTATAAAAGTAAGATTATCTAAACATTTTTATCGGATGAGTTTGGCAAATCAATACGCAATTCGGGTTGATTTGATTTCGTTAACTCCGTGATTTCTTCGGGCTTTGGCAACTCTTTTAAGTCGTTCAACCCAAATATTTTAAGAAACTCTTGGGTTGTTCCAAAAAGCAAAGGTTTTCCCAAAGTTTCTTTTCGACCAACAATTTCAATCAATCCTTTTTCCAGCAATGAATTAATAATTTCGGAAGAATTAACACCACGAATCTTTTCAATTTCTGCCTTAGTAATTGGTTGATTATATGCAATAATTGCTAACGTTTCTAATTGCGATTTTGTGAGCTTTCTTTGATTGCGAAAATTTGGCAACAAAGAAATAATTTTCCCAAAATTTTCGCAAGTCACAAAGGTATAGCCACCTGCAACTTTTTGAATTAAATACGGTCTCCCTGTATGAACTAATTCATCATTGATTTCATCAATTAATTTTTGAATAGTTCTTTCATCGATTCCATTAATCGTAGATTCAACGGCAGATAGAGAATCATCAAATTTTAATTCTAAATTTTCTTGGGAATTCTTGCTTATTTTGAGCTTCGTTAGCACTTCTTTTATTGTCGAAATTGTAATTGGTTCGGTTGAAGCAAAAATAACTGTTTCAATTATTCTTTTTAAAAATTCATTCGAAACCTTGATAAAATTGTCCATAGTGTTAGTTCTTTCCATAAATTGTTGAAAAAACAATTATTTCTTCGGTTTCAGGATTTTGGTAAACAAGAATTTCTCGGTTCTTACACAATTCCAAAAGTGCTATAAAACACAAAATGATGTATTTTTTGGATTTTTCTTGAACTAGATTGCTGAATTTAACTTGTTTCTTTTTGCGAATAACATCGCGGATTCTATTTATTTCATCGTCAATGTTAAGGGGTTGAATCTTAATTTCCGCCGATTCCAACCCTTTGTTTTTGAGAATACCTAAATATGCTTTAACTAATTCATTAATGCCAAGTGGTTTAATTTGTTGGAACTTATTCCTAACTTCTTTCAACTCCAATTCACTCATTCCTTTGGGGAAGAAATATTTGTTTGATTCCAAATACTCATTTAACAGCTTGCTAATTTCTTTGAAAAATTTATATTCAATTAGCATATCAACCAGTTCAGTTCTTGGGTCTTCAATTGTTTCGTTTTGTTGAGTGTCATTTTTAGGCAAAAGCATCTTAGCTTTAATTTCCATAAGAAGGGAAGCCATAAAAATAAATTCACTTGCTATCTCGATGTCTAAGTCATCCATCAATTTTAAAAAATTTAAAAATTCATCGGTAATATGGGCAATAGGTATGTCGTAAATATCAATTTGGTCACGTTTAATAAAATAAAGCAATAAATCAAATGGTCCTTCAAAACTTGGTAAAATCAACCTAAACATACATAGGGTTTATTTTCCGTAAACACAAATTTAATCTTTTTAAGGTTAAAATTTATTCTCATAAAATTTAAATAGAATTAACAATTTTGTGTTAATTTTGGATTATTAATTTTTTATGAAATATGCCTAACAACAATTTTTTACCATCGGAGTATAAAGTTGCAATAGTCGACGATGAAGTCGATATTTTGGAATTAGTTGGACTTCATCTCGAAAAGCATAATTTTGAAGTTCGAAAGTTTACTAATATCTCTTCGCTTTATCGATATTTGGAATCCGATACACCCGATTTGATACTTCTCGATTTGATGCTGCCCGATGCCGATGGAATGGAAGTCTGCAAGAAATTAAAACAAGACGAAAAATATCGCCATATTCCAATTGTCATTCTTTCCGCACGTGGCGAAGAAATGGAAAAGGTTTTGGGCTTGGAACTTGGTGCTGACGATTATGTAACTAAACCTTTTTCCCCTCGTGAACTTATCGCACGTGTTAAGGCTGTTCTTAGACGCGAAAAAAAAGAAAAGCCTCAAAACTTTTTGACCTTTTCAAATGTTTTGAAAATGGACCTAAACAAATTCGAAGTTTATGTAAATGGGAAAAAAGTCGAACTGACAACAAGTGAATTTAAAATTCTCCAACTCCTGTTGAGCCGAAAAGGGTGGGTTTTTTCTCGCGATAACATTCTCGATTTCCTCGGTTCAAGCGAAAAAGGGGTTCTCGAAAGAACTGTCGATGTCCACATCAAAAACTTACGCGAAAAGTTAGGGGAAGCGGGAAAATTTATCAAAAATATTCGTGGCGTTGGTTATAAAATTTCCGAAGATTGATGAAAAAAATTTCAAATGTTTTGCTGTTCGTTTTTATTCTTTTCATTCTCACATATTCAGTCCTTTCATTTTACTTAATTCAAGTCAATTTGAAAAATACTATCGTAAATTACCAAATAGACAACCTTAAAACAATCACGAACTATCTCATTGGATTTCTAAAAGAAGAAAGAGATACTACAAATTTTACTTTTGAGAAGTTCGGAAACTTTTTATTTTCTGTTAAACAATACTTTGGTGTTCGCATTACAATTATCGATATCAATGGTAAAGTGCTGTTCGAAACCGACAAAGACCCACACTTACTTGAAAATCACATTAATAGACCCGAAATACAACTTGCACTGAAAAGGAAAGAAGGCCATTCAATCCGCTTTAGTAACACTATAAATCGGAACCTCATCTATTTTGCCAAGAAAGTTGAATTTGAAAATTTTTCGGGTTTTGTTCGAACCGCATATCCAATCGAGTATTTTACTGGGTTCTTTAGTAAGATTATTAACACGCTTGTACAAATCTTGCTAATTCTGACTGTTTTGACTATTATACTTTCAACTTTTTTTGCAAAACGACTTAGTAAGCCTATTTTAAAAATCTCCGAAGCTGCTGACGAAATTTCCAAGGGTAATTTCGACGTAAAAGTTCCCGAAACTTACATTGCTGAACTTGGAACTCTGTCAAAAAGTTTCAATGAAATGACTTCGAAAATTACTCAACTATTCAAGGAGCTAAAACGACAAAAAAATTTTTACCAAAATGTACTCGAATCCATCCGTCAAAGCATTGCTATTTTCGACTTCAATGGTAAATTAGTTTTTGGTAACAAAACCTTTTTGGAAATCTTCAACATTAATGAATCAGATAATCAATTTGAATTCTGTGATATGCCTAACTCAACTATAGTCCAACAAATACAAAATTCCATTGAAAACAGGCAGGATTCTAACCGCGAGGTAGAACACAATGGACGTTATTTTTACTCTTTTGTAAGAATTATCGCCGATACAAATCAAATAATTCATATACTTTACGATATTACCTCGATTAAACGAACAGAAAACATAAAAAAAGATTTAGTAGCTAATGTTTCGCATGAATTGCGGACGCCATTGACGGCAATCAAAGGTTATGTCGAAACATTGGAAGAAGAAATTGGAACTGAGAATTTAAAATATTTAGAAATCATAAAAAACAACACCAACAGAATTATTCGGATTGTCGAAGATTTGTTAAATCTAATGTCATTGGAAGACGTAAGTTCAAAACTTTCGGTATCGGAAGTAGATTTAAAAGAATTAGCTGAACAAATTATACCCTCATTCAAACATAAATTAGAGGACAAGAATCTTACAATTGAACTAAACGTTATTAATAATGTTCCAAAAATTCGTGCCGATGCATTTAGATTGGAGCAAGTATTTATAAACCTAATAGATAATGCAATTAAATTTTCGCAGAATGGTAAAATTACAATAACCATTCTAAAAAATGATGACGAAACTGTCCAAATCATTTTCGAAGACCAAGGAATTGGAATTCCAAAAGAGCATTTGGATAGGATATTCGAACGATTCTACAAAGTCGATAAAACAAGAACAGGGAGTAAAGGAGGTTCAGGTTTGGGTTTAGCCATCGTAAAGCATATCATTATGCTTCACGACGGACATATAAAAGTTGAAAGTGAAGAGGGCAAAGGCACAAAATTTATTATCGACCTTCCAATTAGTTGACGTTTCCGCAAGTTTAATTAATTTTAACTTTTTTTAAATATGAAATTAAGCGAAAATTTTGACAAAGTCTTTTGGACTGTTTTCGATAAGATTCTCTACATTGTTTATGGCTTTGTTTCTCTGATCCAAATCCGAATGCTTGAACCAAGCGAGTATGGTCTTTTTGCAATTTTGATTAGCATTCACACTTGGATATATGTTATTTGCGATTCCTTTTTCCTTCAATCTATTATTCAATTCGGATTTAACCCAGAAAAAGAAAAGAGAACCAATTTCTTTGCTTTGATATTTACTTTACTTTTTGTTGCCGTTTTCAATTCTTTATTCTGGATTTTTAAAAACCAACTTTCCATTGTTTTCAATGAAGCAAACCTGATAAAAGTATTCAATGCTCTTCCACTTTTGTCTTTTGTAACAATTCCAAGAGTATTTGCATTAAAATTCGTTTTTAAACACTCATCTATGCTCAAATTGTTTATCGTTAATCTTGCTTTTTTTGGTACTATGACTATACATACATTTTATCTAATTTTTACTAATGCTAAATTTAATTTCCACTTAATGGTCGACATCTATTTGCTTGGAACAATTATTAGTTCGATAGTTTCCTTGTTGTTAAATGTTAAGCAAATCAAATTAAGTCCACTTGGCTCAATTAGTTTTAAAGAATTCTTCAATTTTGGTTTTTCTATACTTGGACTTTCGCTCGTGCAAAGTATTCCCAAACAATTGGATGTTCTATTTCTCCAATATTTTTTTCAGTCAAAAATAGTCGGAATTTACTATTCAGCCAAAACTCTATTCCGAGTATTCGAAGAAGGAATGAATGCAGCCTTCTCGTTGGTTTATCCAACTGCGGTGAGACTAATTAACAAAGGCAAAAGTTATGAACTTGAATCATTATTGAATAAAGCCGTCTCATTTACATTTATTGTTGTGTTGTTTTTGTTTATTGTTTTGCAATTGGGAGGAACAAAATTCATTATTGAGCTGTTCTTGCCCGAAAAATACTTTCAAGCCATTTCATTTTTTAACATCTTCTTGATTGCTTCTATCTTTATGCCAATACAAGTTATTGCTTCAATCGTTATTGCCGTAGGCAAGCCACAAATCGTCTTCAAATACATTACAGTATCTACGGTAGTGTTTGTTCTGATTTTCTCGATAATTGGGGCATTTAAAGCTGCCTCATTAGTTCCTTTTGCCCTTGTTGGTTATTACTTTACCTTTGCTTTTTTCCTTTTCCTTTACGGAAGGAAATATTACAACTTTTCTATTTCGAAAACCTTGTCTGCGTTGAAAGATATAAAAGGGTTTATTCAACAAGTTTTAAACAGGACTAAATCACAACTTTAATGTTTCCGAAAGTTTCGAGTGCTTCAAGGTCGGTAAATTCGAACTTCAATGGTGTAATCGAAACATAACCATTTGCAACCGCCCAGTCGTCTGTATATGGCTCTAACTCATTGCTACAATAGTCGCCTGCAAACCAGAAATACTCCCTGCCAAATGGGTCAACCCTTCTTTCGTATTGGTCATTCCAATACGATTTACTACATTTTGTAAAAATAACACCTTTAATTTCATCTACGCAAGGTATGTTAACATTTAAAAGCAGTTTTTTCCCTGATACAATTTGTGTCAACTGTTTTATTATTTTTGCAGCCAATCGAGCAACATTTCTAACATCATAATCAATATCATAAGTTGCCAGCGATAGTGCGAACGAAGGAATGCCAAAAAGGTAACCTTCGGTTGCAGCGGCAACTGTTCCCGAATAAATTACATTTACAGAAGTATTTTTCCCGTAATTTATGCCCGAAACAATAAGGTCAGGTTTTCGTGCCTCCAAAATTGTCGATAAGCCAATTTTCACACAATCGGTGGGAGTACCATTAATAGCAAAGCCGAATTGCTCACCATTTCGATAAAATTTTGAAATTCGAAGAGGTTTAGCAATAGTTAAAGAATGTCCAACTGCACTTTGTTGTCTATCGGGAGCTACCACTATCGTTTCGGCAAAAGCCGAAAGTTCTTTTACTAAAAAATACAAGCCATTCGAATCAATCCCATCATCATTTGTAGCAAGAATAAGCATTTTGTCATCCCTTAAACTTTATCGAATTAACCTAACAATGTCGTTATAAATCACAAAAAGCATAAGAAGAATCAAAAGTGTGATTCCGATATTTTGAATAGCAATTTTGGCTTTGATTGGCAATTCTTTTCTGATAATTCCTTCAATTAGAATTACAATGAAATGTCCACCATCCAACGCAGGAAGAGGTAAAATATTAATAATTGCCAGAGTAATAGACAGAAGTGCAATGAAGTTCAGGAAACTTATCAAACCCATTTGGGCTTGTTGCGAGGCACTTTTGGCAATCATAATTGGTCCACCGACAGATTCTTTGAATGAAATTGTACCACGGAAAATTTGAGCTACCGAGTTTACGAAAAGCATCGCAGACTTGTAAGTTTCGGCGACTCCATTAATTAATGCTTCAGGAATGGAATAATAAATTGTATCGATTTTGCCATAAAAATGGAACCCCGGATAAAAACCAAGTTTCCCATCTTTTGTTGGTACGACGGAATCCGAGAATACTTGGTTACCTCGTTTCCAAGTAAGTAAAATGGGTGAATTTTTAAATTGATTCAAAAGGTATGTTAATTCATCGAAAGCATCCAAAGTTTCATTGTTTATTGCAAGAAGAGTGTCATTGGGTCGTAAACCCAATTTCCCTGCTGGGGTAGTAGGCTCAACATCACGAACGAAGACCACGAATTTTTCGGGTGTCAAACCCAAACTCAATTTGCCTTCGGCAACATTGCGAACAATTCTTTCACCTTCTACTTCGATAATTACTGCTTCTCCATTACGAAGTAAGGTGATTTCCTTGGTCTTTCCAAACTTATTCAATGAAAGATTGAAGATAATATCGTTCCAATTTGTAACTTTTTTTCCATCTATTGAAACAATAACATCACCTTGTTTGAAGCCAATATTTGCTGCAAGCGAATTTGGATGTACATACCCAATTTTAGTTGTTTCCCAAACAACTTTTCCTTGATGATACGAGATAAATGAAAAAATCAAAATAGCAAGTAAAACATTCATTAAAACGCCTGCCGAAATAACAAAGAGCTTCGTCAAAGTTCCCTTCGAACGAAACTCATAATCCTGTGGGGGAGAATTAACAAATGATTTATCCATACTTTCATCAATCATTCCTGCAATTTTAACATATCCACCGATAGGGAAGAGACAAACACGATAATCGCAAAATCCGTTTAAGTCGAAATTTTTAGGAAGACTCCCAAAAGTAAAACCCAAAACCTTGTTGAAACCAAAAAGCCGAGGTCCCATACCAATTGAGAAGATATCGACACGAATTTTCGAAAGTCTTGCAGCCAAAAAATGCCCAAACTCGTGAAAAATTACAAGTATGGCAATTACGATAACAAAATACAAAACGCTATTAAACAATTCCATAACTACTTCAAATTGTTCATAATAAATTGATTCGTGATTTTCCTTGTATATTCGTCAATTTGGAAAACATCCTCCAAGGTAGGGTTAGGAATATTCTCTATTTTATTAAGTGCAAATTCAACACAAATTGGAATTTGGTCAAAGCGGATAACATTATCGAGAAAAGCATTTACAGCAACTTCGTTGGCGGCATTTAAAACTGTTGGTGCAGTTCCATTAGATTCTAATGCCCGGTATGCAAGCTTCAAGCAGGGAAATTTTTCAAAATCGGGTTCCAAAAACGTTAACTTGCTAATCTCAACAAAATTAACTCTCGGAAACGAATATTCCTTCCTTTTAGGATAGTTCAATGCAAAAGAGATTGGAATACGCATATCGGGGACGCCTAATTGTGCTTTTATCGAACCATCTATGAATTGAACCATCGAATGAATTATGCTTTCGGGATGAATAAGGACTTGTATCTTATCGCTTGGAAAATCGAACAACCAATGAGCTTCGATTACTTCCAAGCCTTTGTTCATCAGTGTTGCCGAATCGATAGTAATTTTGCGTCCCATATTCCATCTGGGGTGTGCCAATGCTTCTTCAACAGTTACTTTATTGAACAGGTTGGTGTCCATTTCGAAAAATGGACCTCCCGATGCTGTAAGTATAACTTTTTCTACTGAATTTATATCTTCCCCGACGAGACATTGCAAAATTGCATTATGTTCACTATCGACAGAAATTAGCTTTGCGTTATTTCTGTTAATTATGTCTTTAATAATTGACCCAGAAACAACGATTGTTTCTTTATTTGCTAATGCAACATCGATTCCGCTTTCCAAAGCAACAATTGTAGGTTTTAATCCCGAAAAACCAACTATTGCCGAAACAATCAAATCATTTTGCTTGTCGGAGGCAATTTCGCAAAGACCCTCTGCGCCATAAAGCACCCTTAGGTTAGGTAGTGAGTAATCACGAAATTCACGATATTTTTCGTAATCGCATATAACAACAGCTTTTGGCTTGTATTTTTGAACTTGTTCGTAAAGCTTTTCAATACTTCTATTAGTGGAAAGATATAAAATTTCAAAATCTTCGGGGTGCTCATCTACAACTTGTAAGGTTTGAACACCAATTGAACCAGTAGAGCCAAGAATGGAAATTTTCTTACTCATTGGAAAAGCTCCAATATTCGTTAGTTATATCTTTTTTCAACTTAACAGATTCAAATCGAAATTGGTCAATCAACAAGTTTTCATTTGGAATAAGTTTAATCTTTACAAAGTATTTAATCATAAGCTTGGTCAATCTTGATATTTTGCCTTCGGTCAGGTAATCAGCAATATATGGATGGACATAAAGACTTAACCTAAATTCTTTAGACTTTAGTTTGAAGTTTTTAAGCCATCTTTCAATTTTTGTTAAGAGCTCGGATTTAGTTGGTATTCTTCCAAGTCCACGGCATAATGGGCAAGTTTGTGTAATCTTTTCATTGATAGTGAGATTAATTCTCTGACGGGTCAATTGCATCAAAGAAAGCTCGGTTAATGGATAAACAACGGTCTTTGCACGGTCTTTTTTCAAAGCCTTCTTCATTGCCAAATAAATTTTTTGCCGATTTGATTGCTCTTTCATATCGATAAAGTCAATCACTATCATACCAGCCAAATCGCGAAGTCGAATTTGACGTGCAATTTCTTCGACCGCTTCTAAATTTGTACGAAATGCATTTGCTTCCTGTGTTTGTTCGTTGACTAATCTTCCGCTATTAACATCTATAATTACCATTGCTTCGGTTTGGTCGATTATTATCGTTCCACCACTTGGTAAATTTACTTTCCGCTGATATGTCTGCTGAATTTCTTTCTCTAAATTGTAATAGTCGAATAATGGAATCTTACCTTTGTATAGCTCAATTTTTTCGATGTATGTTGGTGAATATTCAGAAAGATAATCGACAATTTCACGATGGAGCTTTTTTGAATCAACAATTACTTTGCTGATGTCATCGCGCAATAAATCCCGAATAATACTTGCAGTCAGCTCGATATCTTTATAAAGCAAACCTGGCTTGTCCATTTCCTTCACCTTTTTCTCTATTGAATGCCAGGTTTTGACAAGTTTGTTCCAGTCGTTTTCGAGTTCTTTTTTATCGACATTGTAAGCGGCTGTTCGAACAATGCAACCAAATCCATTTACCAACCCTTTTGTAATTTCCCGAAGTCGTCTGCGTTCTGCGGGAGAATGAATTTTTCGGGAGATTCCAATTTTATGAAAGTCGGGTACGAGAACCAAATAACGACCCGGCAATGCAATGCGAGTCGTTACTTTGACTCCTTTGTTCGAAAAAGCTTCGCGGACAACTTGGACAATGATATTCTGATTTTCTTTGAATGAAATTTTAAAATCCTTCTTTTTCTTAGTAGTGGTTTTATTCTTATTCTTAACGTTTTTGTTCGTATCGGATAGTTCCTCTATCATTTGGTCAATTTCTGTCAAAAGGTTTGAATTTTGGATGTCCTCATTTAAATTCTTTGCCTCGAGTTTTCCTTCGTCTTCTTCGAAAATTAATTGCTTGAAGCGTTCATCAATATCGGAAAAATGCAGAAAAGCATTCTGTTCCAAACCAATGTCGACAAAAGCAGCATTTAGACTTGGCAAAATTCGGGTAATTTTACCTAAATAGATGTTACCAACATACTTTTCTTTTTCTGGTATTTCGACAAAATATTCAGCAAGTTTTCCATTTTCGGTTATTGCAATTCTGTTTTCGTTCAAGCTAGAACTAATTAATATCTCCTTCTTCATCGATAAAGGTAATCAAAATCAAAAATAAGTTATTGTAGAGACGAAAAAATAATAATTCAATTTGAATTTAAGAATTAATTCTTTCGGAAAGATGGGATAAATTAACCTAAATTTTGTCATATTTATAAAAAATCATAATTTTGTATTGGTCCGTTGGGGGTGCTCAACATTTTGTTGGGCTGAGAGGATACTCCTGGAACCTGACCCGGGTAATACCGGCGTAGGGAAAACGGACTTGTAAGAGTCCTTCCATTAGTTCCTCGAATGCCTCCATACGGATAGTTTGATTATGTTAAACTATTCTATGGGTGGCGTTATGTACAAAAAAATCTTTGTTTCCCTTGCACTTTTGTTTGCTATCGGCAATTGCTTTGCCGAAGAGCAAGCGGACACACTAAAAAAATTCGTGCTTCCAACCGTTACAGTTACCACAACTCGAGCTCAACGTGGGGAAAGTCCAATTCCTTTTTCCGAACTTAGCACTGTTGAAATTTCGAATGTTTACACTACGCAAGACTTACCAAAACTACTAACTGAATTACCATCAGTAATCACTTTTTCGCACAGCGGTAATGATATAGGTTATTCAAATCTAACAATGCGTGGATTTGACCAAAGGCGTATTAGCGTGATGATTAATGGTATTCCACAGAACGACCCCGAAGACCACAATGTCTATTGGATTGATTTTCCCGACTTCGCTCCTAATCTTCAAAGCATCCAAGTTCAACGTGGAGCTGGGTTTACAAATTATGGCTCGCCTTCTATTGGTGGTTCGATTAATTTAACTACCGGAAATTTTTTAAACAAAAAAGGAATACGTTTGTTTACGGGAATTGGGTGGCAACAATTTAGTTATTCCGATGAAGTTAAACTACATCCCAATGTTAGCAAATACTCAGTTGAATTTTCATCGGGTTTGTTAGGAAATTATGCTTTTTATGGCAGACTTTCGAAAATCAACTCACTTGGGTACCGTAATCACTCTTTTGCTTTTTTAAATAGCTACTTCTTTAGTGCAGCACGATTCGATGAGGATTTTTCAACGCAAATTAATGTTTATGGAGGACCATTAAATGATGGATTGGTATATAACGGATTACCCAAAAGTTACATTAAAGATAATGAAAAACGAAGGTTAAATCTTAGTTACTGGGGCTACGATTCTACTGGATTAAATTTGGAATATTCCTACGAGCGAAGAAAGCAAGAAGTTGAAGAATTCAATCAACCACATTACGAAATTCTTAACGATTGGCAAATATCACCAAATCTTCGATTCCTTTCGGCACTTTTTTATTTCACAGGCGATGGTTATTTCGATTACGATGGTTCTTGGGCAGATACATCAATGCTACGAATAACAAACGAATTTGGTTTCAATCCAACCCAAAATCCAACGGGTACAATAATACGTGGTTTTGTCGGCAATAAACAAGGTGGTTGGATTCCAAGAATTATTTTCAAACACGGTGAAAATGAACTTACTGCGGGATTCGAACTTCGCCTACATAGGTCAGACCACTGGGGGAAAATCCGTTTTGCGGAATACTTACCAATTGATTTTGACCCCGACTATAAGTTTTATAGTTACAATGGCGTCCGAGATATCTTCTCGGTCTTTGCTCGCGAAAAACTGCAAATAACTTCCAATACCAATCTTTTCCTCGAAGGACAGTTAGTCTACCAAAGATATGGAATTAAAAATGAAAAAGCAGGCAACAAATACACATCTTATCTAAACATCAATAATCAAGTAGTTTCTGGGGAAGGTTATTTGTTCGACATTAAATATTGGTTCTTCAATCCAAGAATTGGATTGACCTACAAAACGAGCGAAAATCTTAATTTTTATGCATTTGGTGCAATTTCGTCCCGAGAGCCCAGAATGCACAATCTATACCGTGCCGAAGATGCGTATTTTGGCGCCAAACCTCAATTTGAGTTCAAGTTAGATACAAATGGAACAATTAAATACGACTTCACAAAACCTATTGCAAAACCCGAAACTATGTTCGACTTGGAATTTGGGACTAACATTTCTTTACAAAATAATTTGGAAGCGAATTTAAACTTTTATTTTATGCTTTATCGTAATGAATTGGCTAAAACTGGTCGTCTCGATATTTTCGGAAATCCAATCGAAGAAAACATACCACAATCGCAGCACATTGGTCTTGAAGTGCAATTAAAAGCCAATGTTTTCGAAAACCAACTTGGACAGCTCGATTTAACTGGCAATGCCACTTTTTCGGAAAACACAATAACGAAATATGATTTTGTTACCTATAAAAACGACACCATTTCATTCAAGGGGAACAACATTGCAGGTTTCCCAAATATTATGGGAAATGTAAGATTAGAATACAAATACTCAAATTTTTATCTCTCACTTCTTGGACAGTACGTAGGTTCATTTAAAACCGACAACTACGGAGACCTGATTAGAACTAATGATAAGTTAATCGAGCATTTGAGATATTTGGGGGATTATTATGCCGATAACACATTGGACGCTTACTTTGTTATGAATTTAGATGCTTCTTATACTTTTCGGAAACTTGCTTTCTTCAATGAATTTAAGCTCCAACTACAAATCCGAAACTTGTTAAATCGATTTTATGCTGCCAATGGCGAAGGAAAAGAATTTTTCCCCGCTGGGGAAAGAAGCTACTTTTTTGGGATAGAAGTTGGATTTTAATATTCTTAAAGAGCAGGGGCTACGATTTCGTAGCCCCTGGGAGTATTAAAAGAACCATTCAATACCAATATTCACATACATTGTTCCGATTAAGAAACGAACAGGGTCTAATTGTAATTCGACTACTCTAAGGCCTCCGTAGATACCCAAAGAAGAAACCGGAAACCATTCGCTTCCAAAATAACCAATGATTTTGGTCTGGGTCTCAGTTCGTCTAACAGTTCTTTGAGTCAATGGGTCTTTATATGAAATTGACTCGGTAGTAACTAAAAACTGTCCTTTGACAAAAGGATAAAATGTTTTCATTTTCCACTGAGGAAGAAAATACTTAAAGTATGGTCCAAAATTCAAAAAGGTTGAACTACCTGAACCTTCGGCGCCACCATCGAATAAGAAGCCAAAGTTGATACCGATATGCATATCGGAGTTAATAGCATAGGCGAGAGTTCCACCATAGGTAATATCAGTAGGCTGAAGTTCAACACCAATACCGAAAGTTTCAACTGGCAAACGCAATTTTGCTTCTTGTGCAAAAACGAAATAATTGAAAACAACAACAAATAAAGGAAGAAGGGAGAAAAATCTTTTCATAAAAACTCCAAAAGGTGTAACAAACAATTGTAAAATTAATAAAAAACTTCAAAATATTATCGCAAAAAAATTTGGATATTTTCATTTTTTTTGCTAATTTTGTATTTCAAAATTGCTCTTTGAATGCTAAACCATTGGGCCCATAGCTCAGTTGGGAGAGCGCTTGAATGGCATTCAAGAGGTCAGGAGTTCGAATCTCCTTGGGTCCACGAAACGGGGTCGTAGCTCAGCATGGTTAGAGCGCCAGTCTGTCACACTGGAGGTCGCGAGTTCGAGCCTCGTCGGCCCCGCAAAAAAGAGAAGAAAAGTAGGTTGCCTTTTCTTTTCTTTAAAACGGGAACAAAATAAAGGCAAGAAAATCCCACAAAGAATGGGACACTATTACAAGTGCCAATGATTTATACCTTTGAAATAAGTAGCCCCAAAAAAGTCCACATACAAAAGCAGCAACAAGCAAAACTGGATTAAATGCCCAAATATGAACTACGGTATAAAGTAAAGTCGTATAAAATACCGCCAAAAAATTATTATTAATTTTTTGACTCAATTTCGACTGCACAAAGCCACGCCAAAAGATTTCTTCGGCTGGACCAATGATGAAAAGAAGAAGGAAAGCGATAGTAGCAACTGAGGTTCCTTCTTTAATTTTGTAGACATTTCCAATTTGGCTTTCAGCAAAAGGGAAAGTAAGTTTTAAAATTATGCCACCGAAATAGAAAACGAAATAAAGTATTATAGCCGAAATAATTCCCCAAAAAACATTTCTTATGCTAATTCTTAAGTTTTGAAATATTTCTTTCTTGTGGATAAAAAAGGAAAAAAGTGTTAAAAATACACCAGCCAAAGACATTACAGCCCAGAAATTAACTTTCTGGGCTGTCCATGGCGAAAACATAACAAACCAAAATGCATTTGCAAGTGTAAACCCAATCCAAACAAACTTCATAGTAGTCCCATAATAAGAATACTAATTGTAAGCAACAAACCAAAGGTTAGATGTAGCTGAGCGGTTTTGACATCCAGCATAAAGATGGGCTGGAAATTATCGGTAGTAGCTTGCGAAATTTCACGAGCATTTTTCAATGCTATCGGAAGAGTCAACAAAACAATTAAGCTAATTGGACTTAGCATTTTTAATATGACAAAGAGCAAAACCAATACGTAAGCACCAAAGACCAAAAAATAATACTGAACCTGAGAAGCTTTAAGACCCAATAATATTGGCAAAGTTTTAATTTTTGCAGATGCATCGTTTTTTATGTCGCGGGTATTGTTAGCGTGTAAAATTGCAACAACCAAAAAGCCAATAGGCAACGAAAGTATTACAATATCCAATGGATAAATTCCTGTTAGGGAGAAATAACTACCAATAATCAATAGAGGACCAAACGCAATGAAAATAGCAACATCGCCAAGAGCAATATACTTCAATCCTTTTCTTGTCAAAGTATAAAAAACACCACAGAATAATCCCCCTAAACCCATAAGTAAAACTTCGTAACCACGGACCCAAACCAAAATCAAACCCAAAAGGAAACCAACACAAAAAGATAAAACAGCTCCGTATAATACTTTCTTTGGAGGCAGGAGACCTTCTACCAAAACTCGGCTACCGCCAAAAGTATCCTGTCGGTCGACCCCATAAATGAAATCAAAATAATCTGAAAGGAGATTGGCGCCAATATGAAAAAGCAATGCGCCGAAAAGAACAAAAGGAAAAAGCCACCAATCGACAGGACCATTGTGGAAAGCAAAAGCACAAACCGCTGCAAAAAGGACGGGAATAATCGAAGCAGTGAACGAAAATGGTCGGGTTGCACGGAACCAAATAGATACATTATTCATAAATACCTCCTAAAAGTAGTTACAAAAATAAAATAATTATTCGAAACTTTTCGAGCCATTTGGCTGATAAACATATCTAAATGTATAAAATCTTTCTTTATGGGTAAAAGGATCAATTGGATTAGGATTACCTTTCCAATAGCTTATGATTTGCATTTTGGCATACTTTCCATCGGCAGTTCGAATGATGAGCACAACCCCAGGAATAGGAGCAACAATGTGAGTGGCAGGGTCATACGTATACCAACCATTGCCTGAGCCTGTTGGAATAGCAAGTTCTTGAAGGGATTTTTCAATTCGGTAGCCACTATCGGGAGCAAAACGGACTGAATTGAAATCAACATTTCGCAATACGATTGCACCACCATTTCCAGGTCCACGAACCCCACTATTTGTTATAATTGTTGTTCCCGCAAATCCTATGTCCCATTTCGTAGAATTGGAATCGGAATTTGAAACAATTGTGCTGTCGCTAAACCTAAAGAATGTAAAGATGCCTTTTTTTCCTGTATCGGCGGGCAAATCATAAATTGTAACAGCACGGACACCAGATGTTGGAGGTGAGTTTGTGGACGACTCTTCATCCTTTGAGCAAGCAAAAATAAATGAAAGCAAAGTAAACAAAGCAAAAAATTTGATTCGATAAAACATCTCAAACCTCCTATTATTGTTCAACAAAATTATATTTTAGTGAAATAGAAAAAGTCCTGCCGGGATTGGCAGCCAAAAAGCGAATATCTTTTTTGTCGAAAATGTTATTTACAGCAAAAATTAAACCGAAGTTGTAAGGAAGAGATTTAACAAAATTTATGTTTGCAATCACATAACCCGGTGCATATTCGTTTTTATCATCCAAAATCAAATTGCCGTTCCTATCACGAAATCCGTATTTATCGTAAAAATTAATCCTCAAAACTGAACTAAATCCCAAATTATCATTAGTGTATTTTATTCTGATGTTTCCTGTATGTTTAGGTCTATGGAACAAACCACCGTAATCTTTGAGTTTAACAGGAACATCGAATCCCGATGGATCGCGTTTAAATATCTCGCCACGCTTAATTCTATCAATAATATCCAAGTCCCCAGTTTCCAGATATTGATAGGCAAGACTCATTTGGAGAGAATTAGAGAAATTCAAATCGCAATTAAATTCGATTCCTTGTGTATATATACGATTAATGTTTTGATAAGTATGAACCCTCTGTCCATTGGTTTTAATGGCAATAGGTAGAAAGTCAATTAAATTGTTTAGATTATTCCTGAAAAAATTGATTTTGAAAATGAAGTTATCCTTTAAAACAATGTTAGTTCCAAAGTCAATTGCGAATGACTTTTCTGGTTTAAGTTGAGGGATACTGTCGAAAGTTCGAATTAAGTATAAAATTTGCCCTTGTTCAACTAGCCTTCGAAGCCCAGAAACAGCATTAGCCGAACCAAAAACAGAATAGCCAGCCATCGGGTTTGTCCAATCCAAATATAATTCTTCGAAAGATGGAGCTTTGAATCCACTTCCCAAAGAAATTCGAACAACAAAATCATTGCTAAATTTATAATTTGCTGAAATTTTAGGCGAAAGTTGAGAAGAGTAATCACTGTGCTTATCGAACCTGACACTTGCAATTAAATTTATTGCATCTGTTATGTAAATGTCTTCCTGTGCATAGGAATAAAATTGATAAACACTTTGTTTCCCGCCTTCAATCCGCAATGAATTTGCAGTTTCATTCTGAAAACCTAATCCAAAAGTAATGAGATTCGATGAAGAAATGACATAGTTGCCTTGAAATTCGGACTTAAAAAGTGTTTGACCGAATTTGTAGCTATCGAAAATGCTATCAATCTGCGTAAATTTGTCCTTTGTCTCGGTTGTGAAACGTGAGTGATACAATCTCAGCTCATAATTAAATGATGGGAATACAGTATTTTTAAAAGACAACGAGCTTTGAAAGTCATTAACATTAGTTTTGCTCGAAATAGTATCCTCAATGTTTTTGTAGCTATTTTTTTCACTTTCGTTATTAAATCGAATAAGAAACTTCAATCTCGATTTCGAAGAGGTATTGAAGAATAGTTCGGTATGAAGTGTATGGTTTTGTATTTCGGGAACTGTTTTCCCAACAACGTTAGGAACTAAATCGAAGCCATCTGTTCGAAAGAAATTATAATATCCCGAAAAGGAAAGTAAATTTGTAACTATGCTTTTTCTTAAATCGGAATTTAATTGTATAGTACTAAAAGTCGAATACTTTGCATCGAGGCTGAGCTCTGTTCTTTCAGTTGGTTCTTTTGTTATTATGTTTATTACACCAGCAAGGGCATTACTTCCATAAATTGATGAGCTTGGACCACGGACAATTTCAATTCGATCTGCGTTTCCAACATAAAATCTTGAAATATCGAAAATACCACCAGTTCGGTTAATTATTGGCTCGCCGTTAATAAGAATCAATGAGTAATCGGCATCCAATCCTTGCAATTGAATACCTCTGCCGTGTTGGTCAACTAATGGAATGCTTGTAAATTCGGACAATATCTCATCTAAACTATACAAAATTATTTTTTTCGACTCAGTTACGTCAATTGTTGAAATAGGCATAGGTAGTGAAATCAAATCCTTTTCGGTTCTTGTAGCGGTAACAACAATTTCTGACGATTTGAAATATTTACTCTGCAAAACGAATTCTAAACTAACGGTATCGACTGTTGTGGAAAAATAAATTACAGTATCGATTCTCTGAAATCCGACTTTGTCCAAAATCAAATGTAAAGAATCGATAAATGCATTATTTACTGCAAATTTACCGCGCCTATTCGTGAGAAATGTCTTTCCAATATTTTTAAAGATGATTTGAACATCTGGTAATGGAGTGCGGTTTTCATCCAAAATGGTAAATTGCAAATGAATTTGTTTACTTGCTTTACTCTTTTCTTGGGTAAAGCTATTATGATTAATAGCCAAAGCAATAACCAGTGATAGGAAAGCAAATGTATATTTCATAACGAATCTTCATTATAAACTTCAAAAATAATAAAAACAAATTAAATTATTTGTTTCGATTAAGTTTTGAAAAGGGAAAATTATTCAAAAGTTTTGTGTAAATTTGTTTTTTTATTGCAAAAGATTTATGGATAGAAACATTAAATCTTATCGCGAACTCGAAACCATTAGCCACATTCGGCAGAACAAAATTTACAAGAAACTTTTGGACAAAGACACATCTTTGATTTTCGAGGACCCTCTCGAAAACGACTTGGTTCTAAATATGGGACCACAACACCCCGCAACTCACGGTGTACTTCGCGTAGTTTTAAGATTGGATGGTGAAACCGTTATTAGTTGCGTTCCCGAATTGGGTTACCTTCATCGTGGATACGAAAAATTAGCCGAAAATGTTACTTATCATGAGTTTATTTCACATACCGATAGGTTGGACTACCTTTCCCCAATGTCAAATAATGTTGGAATAGCTCTCGCTATCGAAAAAGCGCTTGGGATTGAAGCCCCTCCACGTGCACAATGGATTAGAACCCTTGTAGCCGAGCTTGCTCGTATTTCCTCACATCTTATGGCTATGGGTTCGACCTGTATGGATGTTGGAGCTGTTACACTCTTGCTTTGGACTTTTACCGAACGGGAAAAACTTTACGATATTTTCGAAGCAATTTGTGGAGCCCGTTTCACAACAAGTTATACTCGAATTGGCGGAGTTGCAAACGACATTCCCCCAGAAGCATTTGCTATGATAAAAGAATGGGCTGAACAATTCCCTAATGAATTAGATTATTTTGGTAAGCTAGTCCACAGGAACAAGATTTTCATCAATCGAATGGCTGGGGTAGGAATAATCGAACCTGAACGAGCAATTGCTCTTGGATTGACCGGACCAGTGCTTCGTGGTTGTGGGATTCCAAGAGACCTACGCCGAGATGAGCCATACCTTATTTACAATGAACTTGATTTTGATGTAATTACATATCCCGATTGCGACTCGTGGTCCCGATATATGGTTAGAATCGACGAAATGAAAGAAAGTCTGAAAATTGTAAAGCAAATTTTAGAAAAAATGCCAGAAGGCGAGACAATTTTGCAACACAAAATGGTACTGCCACGCAAAAAGAGAGTATATACCAAGATGGAAGAATTGATAAATGACTTTATGTTGATAAACTTTGGTGCATTGCCCGAACCAGGAGAAACATACACAGCAATAGAAGCCCCCAAAGGTGAATTAGGTTTCTACATTGTTTCCGACGGCAAAGGTGAACCTTGGAAATTGAAAATCCGTTCACCCAGTGCTTCGAATTTACAGGGTCTGCCGGCGATGGTCGAAGGTTCGATGATTGCCGATGTTGTTGCTATCATTGGTTCAATCGACCCAGTGATGGGAGAGGCTGATAAATAAAAGTCGGGGTGACTGGATTTGAACCAGCGGCCCCTACGTCCCGAACGTAGTGCTCTTGCCAGGCTGAGCTACACCCCGAAAGGACAAAATTACAAAATTTTGTGGTTCTACCCAAATCATAATTTTCGTGTAACTAACCTTTTTTCATTCTCGAAGGGTTGCAGCTATTCGCTTTGGATTTAAAAGCAATTCTAAGGCATCGAAAATAGATGCGCAAACTATGTCGGCATTCAAAAGAGTTTCGACCGAGGCACCTTCTTTTAATACGACTGCTATTCCTAATTTCGAGATTTTAAGCATTTTCGAATCGTTCGTTCCATTTCCAATTGCAACTGTTTCATTTGCACCGAGAATTTCGACGAATTCTGCTTTTAGTTTTTTTTGGTCTTCGGCGGGTATTACGTGAATTTCGGCAGGTAAAATCTTTTCATATTCTTTTACCTTACCAAAAGTATCGGCAGTAACAATGTAAATTTTCAAATGCTGGGAAATCTTTTCGAGCAAGTGACTAACACCCTCGATTAGTTCGCCATCGACAGCAAGGGTTCCGTTGAAGTCTAATACCAAGTTCTGCAATTTAATTTTCTCTTTCCCTGGAATGTTAATCTCCAACATTGTTAAACCTCTGAATAAATCAACCAGCAAATTAAGAAAAAAATGTAAAGTATGGTTCCTATGTAAAATAACAATCGAGCTTAAAAACTTTATCAATTAATGTTTTTGAAAATTTAATTTTCTGGTTGTAACTTTTGTTAATAATAATTGTTAATAATTTTTGCAAAAAGTAAAATTTTTTAAAAAATATTTGGTATTTTTAAAAAAAAATATTAAATTGTAATGTTAAAATGGAACAAAATATGTCAAACATATCTATAAAGGAGGGGGCTATGAAGCCTACATCATTAACTCGTTTCTTTTCTGTTTTTATCCTTTTCTTCGCTCTTGTGTTTAATTTCATTGCACGTGCTGATAATACAAAACCTGTACGCGAAGAAATCACCGAAGGCCGAGAATTCTGGTTTGGTGTTCCCCTTTGCTGGCTTGACCCTAATGGCGAAGGATTGCGTGGCGACGGTCCCATTTGCATTTGGCTTTCTTCGAAAGTCAATACTCGCGGTTACATCGAAGATTTAGAATCTGGCTCTCGTCGTTCATTCCTAATTCAAGCCAATAAGATTACACAGGTTGTTTTCGGCGATGTCCTAATGCATAAAGTTGCCGACGTAGAACAGGTTAAAAACAAGGGAATTTATATTAAAGCCGAAGACCCAATCTCCGTTGCGGTATATATTTCCTACGCTTGGACTGGCGAGGCTTTCCGAGTCATTCCAATTAACTGGCTTGGGAAAAAATATGTAACAACCAATCTTTATCTGGACAAAGTTGGCACGAACCACCTAAGACCTGGACAAATTGTAATTGTTGCAACCGAAGATAACACCATTATTCAATACAAGCCGACTGCGCCTACATTCAATTTGGAAGCCGGACAGATATCCGAAAAAATCAGATTAAATAAGGGCCAAACCTACTTCATTCTGGGTAGATTAGATGAAAGCGTTGGTTTACAGGATAATCGTTCCGATTTAACAGGAACATATATCGAAGCCACTAAACCTATTGCTGTTATTTCGGGTCATACCAAAGGTGCTTTTCCAAGATATCAATTCACATTCCTTGGCAGAAATGGAAGCTTTATGCGAAATATGATGATTGAAATGATTTGGCCTATTGAAATGTTAGGTACAAAATATGTTTCTTGTCCTGTTAAATATAATGACCGACCCCGTGGAAAAATTGCCGATGACCGTGGCGATATGATTAGATTTGTTGCCGCCTATGATAATACAATTATTTATCAGATGCGAAAAGATGGTTCTGGTTTGAAACAAATTTCACTTCCATTAAAGAGGGGTCAATTCCACGAAATTACTAATCAAGAAGACCCTGCCTATTACGAATCGAATAAACCCGTGTTAGTCGCCCAATACGGAAAAACTTGGTGGATAAGTCCTGTTTCTCCAAAAGTCGGCGATTACGATGAGCCACAAAACCCCTCTCGTAATGGCCAGGGTATGATGTTAATTTTAACACCCTTAAATCAATGGACAAGTTATGCTACTTTCCGCTCACCAATGAACATTGATAATTTCGTTGCAGTAACATTCCGTGCAAAAGATTTACCATATTTATATTTCGATGGTAAGAAGTTCACTCAAGTGTTTGGGAATTCAATTAACTACATCGAGGGAACTGAATTTGCTTATGTTACCGAACAAGTTGGAGCCGGAGACCACTACATCAAAGGCGACACACTCCCCGGCGGAAAGGAAAAAGCAACGTTTGCAGGCTATGTCTATGGAAACTGGGACCGTAGCAAGGATGGCTTTGCCTATGGGTATCCATTAGGAATTAATTATAATGTCGAATGTACTGATTCACTTGTTGTCAACGACAAGATTGAATGTGGGGACATTACTGGCGAAGGCATCGCTTTGCCACCAAACGCTGATTGCGCTGGAATTAATGATGTATTTTCTGAAAAAGACAAAACCGAAAATTATACAGATGTTGAATTAAATCCCGATTTCAGAAGTGGTGATAAGAAAGCTACATTCACTGCAAGAATTATCGATAAGAAAAAACCAGGTAAAATTACAATCGTAGTTCAAACTCGCTCTGGTTTAACAATACGAAAGAATTATGAATATCAACCTGAATTAATCGAGGCTAATCCAACATTCTTGAATTTTGGGCAAATGCAAATTGATGAGCAGAAGAAACTTACTTTCACTGTTACAAATGTAGGCGAAGTTCCTGTAACAATACAAGAACTTAAACTAAAATTCAACAGGAAAGAATTTAGCCTTGCTTCGAACCAGCTACCCGTAACCCTACAACCTCAGGAATCCAAGGAATTCGAAGTCATTGCCACTGCATATGAACTTTCTGCTATCCCCGTCCGCGATAGTGTAATTGCTGTCCTAACTTGCTACGAGGAAACTATTGTTGGTTTAGAATTAAGAACTGGCGAACCAATAATCTTTGTCGAAGACGCTCATTGGGACCCACAACCAGTAGGGAAAGAAGTTCCAAAAATCGTCGAAATTCGTAGTACTGGTTCAATCCCAGTTACAATTACATCTTATGACTTCGAAGATAAAGTCCACTTCCGTGTTGACGAATCAACCTTGCCAATGCCTCTAACAATCCAGCCAAATTCGAGTCATTTCTTTACTGTTTACTACAAAGGCGACGTTGCGGGAGTAGTACATTCAACTCGTTGCAACTTTGTTTGCAATGCAACAAAGGTTAAACCATATTCCGATTGGGATGGTAGTGCTCTCGATGCAGGACCAACAATTACAGGGTATGACTGGAAACGCAAACGAGTCATCGATAAATTTGCCGGCACCGATAAATACGAAGGAGAAATCATCCTGAATGCCATCGGCAATGCAAAGGTTGATGTTATGCAAGTTAGAATCGATAATGACCCCGATGGAGTTTTCAGCTTCGATGCAAAATCAATTCCAACACAATTGAAACCTGATGAACCAATTCCAATCAAAGTTTGGTTCGCACCAAAAGCCGAAAAAGAATATACCTCCGAAATTGTTCTTGTCGGTAAATTCTCCGATAAAACTTCCGAAGTAAGAGGTACTTTACACGGAATCGGAATTCTTCCACACATCGATATTACAGGATATGACTTCCCACCAATTCTTGTAAATTCTCAAATCAAAGGTAATGCAGTTGCATCTCACGTTACAATAGACCCATTAACAGCAATGGAATTGACTATTTTCAAATTTAGAATCGAAGGACCCGACAAAGACGCATTCGAAATCCCCGATGAGTACCTCAACCCCTCGAAACCTTTCGTATTAAATATTGGTGAACAATTAGACATCCCTGTTACATTCAAGCCAACAAGAGCAGGCTCGCATGTTGCATACATTGTACCCGAAAGCGATGCACCAGATGATGTTCGTGGTAAATTGACAGGTTCGGCATATCTCGAAGGAATTATGGCAACTGACTACGATTATGGTAGAATTTACATAACAACTTCGAAAGATGGTAAAGTTTTCGTAACCAACCTTGGCACAACCGAAGTAACTATTACTTCGAGCATTCGTCAAAACGTGAAAGGCGACTTTAATGAATTCAAAATCGAAAAATTATTCCTTAACAACACCGAAATCCAAGACGAACCACCATTTACTTTGAAACCAAATGACACTCTTTGGGTTTATGCGAAATTTACACCACAAGAAGTCAAAACCTACGATATGCAAATTGCCTACGACTTTACAACTACTTCGGGCGAGCAAGGCACGGTTTACTCTCGATTGACTGGAGAAGGTATGGTTTACAAACTCATTGCAAGAATTCCTAAAGGAAAATATCAAGCTTCTCCTGGCGAACAGAGAGTAATCGAAGTTCTTTTAGAAAAGCATCCCGAAGAAACAAAAGATTTGGCTGATGCTAAAATCAACGACTTCAAAGTCCGTGTTAAATTCAAATCCGAAGGTCGTCAAAATGTTCAAGATGTATATCCCGATGTCAACTCTTGCAATGACCTACTCTTGAACGGAACATTATCGCAGGGATGGAATTGCGAATATGCAACAATTGTCGATAACAACTCGACTCTTCAAATTCATCTATCCTCGGCTGACAAATACCTTAATGGGTTTGGAACACTTCTTCAATTTAGGTTGAATACATTCCTGAGCGACCTCGACATTATTCCATTGCCTGTTGAATTCCAAGTCCTCAATCAACCTGCTGCAAACTATGTGTTAGTCGATAACTATCCTGGCGACATCTTCATTAACCCAGTCTGTGTGAACAACCTCCGCCTTGTTGAAATTGCTTCGAATCAATACTTCATTTCTGGTTCATATCCAAATCCAATTAACACCTATGGCGTAATCACTTATGGAGTTGCTTTCGAAGGACCCACAACAATTACATTGTGGAATTCAATGGGCGATAAAGTTGCAACATTCGTCAGTGGCAATCATAAACCCGGTGTATATGAATTAACAGTTGATGTAAACCAACTCGGACTGCCTTCGGGCATCTATTACTGCAAATTCCAATCCGGTTCGTTTACATCTGGAATTTCCTTTAGCATAAACAAGTAATTCTTTAAGCTAAGATTGTATCCAAAGCCCTAACCACGCGTTGGTTAGGGCTTTTTCTTTTCAATGATTCAAATTTAATTTTCTTATGTTCGTCATTCTGTATTGTCGATGTTGTTTTTTGTAAATATGGAAGAGATTATTGCTGAACAGGTAATAAATGAAAAACAAATTGCAGAAATACTCGAAAAGACTCAAAATCCAGATTCTAAAAGGGTAGATGAAATTCTTATTAAGGCATTGGAATTGAAAGGAATTGATTTAGATGACACTGCAACATTACTTAACGTAACAAAAGAAGAGGATATTGAAAAAATCCTCCATACTGCTGGAAAAATAAAAGATGAAATTTATGGCAATAGGCTGGTGCTTTTTGCACCTCTTTACATTTCAAATTATTGTAGCAACAATTGCCTTTACTGCGGTTTCCGAGTTGATAACACTCAGATTGAGCGAAAAGTATTATCAATCGATGAAATTAAAGAAGAAACCCGAGCAATACTTGAGCAGGGACACAAAAGAATATTGTTGTTAATGGGCGAAAACCATCAAAAATGTTCCCTCGATTACTTTATCGAAGCAATTTACGCAATTTATACAGTTAAAGATTCCAAAGGTAGTAGTATTCGAAGAATCAATGTTGAAATTGCCCCTCTTTCGGAAGAAGAATTCCGTCGATTCAGCGAAGTTCCAATTGGAACTTATACTGTTTTCCAAGAAACCTACCATTTGGCAACTTACAAAACTATGCATCCAAGAGGGAAAAAATCCGATTACTACTGGCGTTTGTTAACAATGGACAGAGCTTTGAACAATGGGTTACACGATGTTGGCATTGGAGCCTTGTTTGGGCTTTACGATTACCGCTTCGAAGTTCTCGCTCTAATTATGCATTCAAATCATTTAGACAAGGAATACGGAGTTGGTCCGCATACAATTTCAATACCTCGGGTTAAACCAGCCAAAAATGCTCCTGCTTCTTACAACCTCAAGTATCAGGTAAATGATAAAGACTTTAAAAAACTTGTTGCAATTTTGCGTATTTCTGTTCCTTATACAGGAATAATACTTTCGACTAGAGAACCTGCTGAGTTAAGAAATGAACTGTTCAATTTAGGAGTATCTCAAATCAGTGCTGGTTCGAGAACCTCGGTAGGGGGTTACAAGCAAGCTTTCGATATTAGTCCTTTCGATATTCCTGGTCAATTTTCCCTAAATGATTGTAGAAGTAGTGGGGAAGTAATACGAGATGTTATCAAAATGGGCTTCATTCCTTCCTTTTGTACGGCTTGTTATCGTTTAGGTCGAGTTGGTGAAGATTTTATGGATTTAGCAAAACCAGGCTTAATCAAAACTCATTGCCAACCTAATGCACTTACAACATTAAAAGAATATTTAGTCGATTATGCTGACCAAGAAACAAAGATTCTTGGCGAGAAATTAATCGAAAATGAACTAAACAAAATTCCACATCCTAAGCTGCGAAAAAAGACCAAGGAATTTTTGGACAGAATCGAAAAAGGCGAACGTGATTTGTATGTGTAAAGAATTTATTTTATTTCCTTTTTGCGAAAACATAATAAAATGCCGGTATAATAAATAAAGTAAGTAATGTTGAAACAAGTAACCCACCAATAGAAACTATACCCAACGGTTCTCTTACTTCTCTTCCAAATTCACCCAATCCTAATGCCATTGGTAGCATACCTAAAATTAATGACAGTGTCGACATAATTTGAGGCTTAAGTTTGGTTACAGAAGCTTCGAGCAATGCAGATTTGACATCATATTTTTTTTCTCGGACAAGTTGATTGGTAAAATCTAAAATCAATATAGCATTGTTTACTACAAGTCCAATCAACAATATAACACCCATCAACGATGAGATATTGAAAGAGACACCAAAAGCATACATAAATAAAAAAACACCTATTAACCCTAATGGCAATGTTATCATTATGTAAATTGGTTGAACAAAGCTTTCCAAAATTGCCGAAAGTAGTAGGTAAGTTAAAATTGTTGCTATAATAAATGCCATTAACATATCTCGAATCATTTCATTCATATATTTAACTGTCCCGCCCCAAACGAAACTATAACCTTTGGGAAAATTAATTTTATTGACCCTTCGCTCAATTTCGCTGGTAATGTTACCAAGTGGAACCTGTGGAGCATTCGAAGCAGTAAATTTAATAGCCTCGTATTTTCCATTGCGCATTAGTTTTGTTACAGCAGGATTGATTTGAATGTCGGCAAGCTGGTTAAGTCTATAAATTCCTGTGGGTGTAACAACTGTCAAGTTTGAAACCTTTTCTAAAGTATTAACTTCGTTGGGTTCTAATTTTAAAGTAATATCGAATTCTTCGCCGCTTTCACGGTATTTTGTGGATTCAATTCCAACTATGGAAGACCGAACCGTATATGCTAACTCGGTAATTGACAAACCAATTTCGGCAAGAATTTCCCGTTTTGGAACTATAATAATCTCTTGCTTACCTGATCTATACGAATCGTCAAGGTTAATCAATCCAGGTATATCTTTAATCTCTTCAATTATTAATTCACGATATTTTGCTAATGTATCTAAATCTTGACCACGTAAATAAAATTGAACGGGTTCACCCATTTGTTCAATAATTTGCTGTTGCTGAACAATAAGCTTAATATTTGGAATTGAAGATAACTCTTCGAGAATAATTGGAATAAATTCACTTGTCGATTTGGTTCGTTCACTTGGTTCAACCAATTTTACTTCAATTCTTGCGATATTTGAACCAACTGAAAGTTGGTTTTTCATTCCAATTTTGGTGACAATTTCTTCTACTTCACTGAACTTTTCCAATTTTTTCTCAATCTCTTCGACCTTTTCCGCTGTTGTTTGAAGACTTGAACCTTCTGGCAATTCAATATCGACTATCACCAAACTATTGTCTAACATTGGAACAAACTCATACCCAATCTTAGGAAGAAGAGTAATTGTTAAAAGAATAAATAATGCAAAGACAAATGCTATCGACAAAGAACTGATTGTTTTATTCTTTAGAACCATTGCAAGCAAAACTCTATAAGTCTCTTTAAAGTAACTATCAATTTTATGGTACAGTCGGGTGAAATAATTATCTTTCTCTTCTACTCGAAGTAGCTTTGAAGAGAGAAGTGGAGTTAATGTTAATGAAAATAAAAGTGAAAATAATGTAGCAAAAGTCGCTGCCAAAGCCAAATCCCGAAGGAAAAAGCCTACGATTGAATACATATTTGCAATCGGAACAAACACTATAATATTTGTAAGTGTCGAAGCCAAAACCGCCACAACAACTTCATTTGTACCAAAATATGAAGCATCAACAGAATTATAACCAAAAGATTTGAATCGAATAATATTTTCCAATACAACTACTGAATTTGCAACCAAAACCCCGATTGAAACAGAAATTCCCATCAATGAGAGAACATTTAAGCTTAATCCAAATACTTTAAAGAACAAAAAAGTAGATACAATCGAAACAGGCATTGTAATAAAAACAATCAGAGTAGTTCGCCAATTGAAAAGAAAAACAAACAGAATCAAGCCAGTAAAAACGACACCTAAATAAATATTCGACATTGTATCGTAAAATGTCCCACGAACGAAATTTGCTTCGTCTCGGAACAATTCGATGGAAACACCTTCCAATTCCTGACTAATTTCTGGAAGGACTTTCCGTATCTCGTCCGAAACCTTTACAGCATTTGCATCGGTGGCTTTAATTACCGATAACCTGAGGATGTTTTTCCTTTTCTCCCCCGATTTTACATCGAAGTAAGTTGCCTTTTTTGTTATAGTTTTTCCGGTATCTACAACCCGGGCAAGCTGGTCTAATTTCTTTGGACCAAAAAATGTTGGAATTCTCAAATTTTTTAATTCTTCGAGGTTTTTATAATCCCCTTTAACTCGGACTGAATATTCCTGCCCATTATAATCGAATGTTCCAGCAGGAATTTCAAGATTATTTGCTTTCAAAAGTTGGATAAACTGGGGTAACGAAACAGCATTTTCGAAAACAACCCGATTCTCGAATTGTATTTGAATTTCTCTTTCCTGCCCACCGAGAATTTCAACAGTTGCAACACCCGAGATTTGTGAAAGTCTCGGTCGTATTTTCTTGTCAGCTATCTCGTAAAGCTCAACAGGTGAGTAGTTTCCCGACACCACCAAATCGACTATTGGAAATGCCTGCATATCAATTTTTTCAACAGTAGGCTTCTTTGCATCCGTTGGCAAAAGGTTTATCAACTTATCTACTTTGTCTTTCACTTCAATCGTTGCTAAGTTAATGTCTTTATCCAGTTTAAACTCAATTAAGATTATTGAAAAGTTCGGCAAAGAATACGACTCAATCCTTTCGATTCCCGATATTGTCGAAATTTCGTCTTCAATTTTTTTTGTAACAAGATTTTCAACTTCTTTTGCACCAGCACCAGGAAAAATTGTCGAAATAGAAACATAGGGAACTTTTACTTCTGGATAAGTATTTAAATTTAATGACAAATATGCGCTTGCACCAAAAAACACAAAAACAAAAACAATCGTTAATGTCAAAACAGGCCTTCGAGTTGCTATTTTAGACAAAAACATAGTCGTACTCAATTATTTTTCAATAATCCTAACCTTTTGATTTGCAGAAAGAAGTTGAATCCCTTCAACAATTAGTGTATCGCCAGCCGTTAAACCATTCAATACTTCGACTTTATCTTCGAATGTCTCCCCAAGTTTAACCTTTGCAACTTGTGCATAACCATTTTTATAAGTCCAAACATAGGGGAATTTCTCATTATCGTAGTTTACGATTTTACTTGGTATAACTATTGCTTTTTCTTTTAAATACACGGGCACTTCAATTTTCACCGTAACACCACTTTTCAATTCCATTTTGGGGTTGGGAGCCTCGAATTCAACTTTGAAGCCTTTTAATCTTTCGTCCATCTTTAAGGAAATCGACGAAATCACACACGAATATTCTTTACCATTCCAAATGATTTTTGCTTTCATATTGGGCTTTAAATATTGCACTTCTTTTTCGTTCACCCATGTAACTGCTTTGACTCTATCTAAAACACTAATAGTAAAAAGTGGTTTGCCAGTTTCAACCTGCTGCCCTTCGGAAACATACAAATAAGAAAGAATTCCACTTATTGGTGCTTCCACATAAATCATTTGTTTCAACGATTCGAAATTGCGTTTTGCAACGAAATATTGAGTTTCGGCATTATCTAAAATTTGTTGAGAAGTTTCGCCAGCACTATGTAATTCTTTTAAGCGATTATATGTTTTCTGTGCATTTTCGTATGCTAATTTTGCTTGTTCGTACTGCAAAGTAGGATTGTCAGTCGTAAATTTCAATACAATTTGTTTTTCTTTGACATACTGACCGGGTTTGAAATATATCTTTTCAACTTTATCCGAAAGCATACTTCCCTTTGTCGCTTCTCTGATTCCTGTAAGATTAGCATAGAAGATTAGTTTCTTTTCGAAAGGCTGCACACGTACTTCAATCGTTCGAACTGGAAGACCCTTTTCGCTGTAAATATCCTCGATTCGTCGAGTTTTGTTCTCATTTTTCGATGAGCAAGAGATAAAAATCATCGAAACTACTGTTAAGAGAATTGCTTCTTGCAACTTTCTGTATAACGATACAATAAAATTACCCTTCATAATCTGTTTCCCCCAATAAATTTTCAATTTCAGACTTAATAATTAAAATTTCATAAATGCTTTGTTTTAAGTTTATTTTTGCTTGACGGAGCTCGAGTTCGGAGTTCCGTAGTTCTAATTGAATTGCAGTGCCTTCTCGGTATTTTACTTTTGCAATTTCGTATGCTTTGGTCGCCAATTCTACATTCTTTTGGGATGCAAAATATTTTTGTTTCGAAAGTTCTAAATTGTCGAGTTTTTCTTTTAGTTGCTTTGTAAGAAAAGCTTTTAGAAAATTAATCTGTTCTTGGGTTTGACTGTAATTTATTTTTGCTTGTTGAACACGACTTTTCGTTTGAAAGCCATTGAATAGATTTAATGAAAGCTGAACACCAACCATAGATTGTGAATATGTAAATGACTTTGATTTTTCGGACTGCCCTGCAAAGGAATAATTCCCGAAAGCAACCAGCGAGGGATAATATTCCGAATTGTAAAGTTCGATGTATTCATTATCGATTTCTAATTTATGCTGCAAAGTTCTAAGTTCCCAATTGTTTTGAAATATGGAACTCAAAAGGTCTTCAATGGATTTGTAGTCCAACTCTTCGTATGTCAGTTCACCCACAGGATTAATGGAATCCAGCGGTGAGATATTCAGAAGAAGTTTAAGGCTATTCAATGCATTTTCGTATTGAAGTTTATATTGCGAAACTATGGGTTTAAGGTTTTCTACTTGGACTTCTGCTTGCATCAAATCGAAATCGGAGACCAACCCTTTTGAGTGCATTGAAGCAATTAATGCCAAATTCTCTTGGGCATTTTGTAAGCTTTCTTCGTAAATTGAATATACTTCTTTCAGAAACAATGCAGAAAAGAATGCTTTTTTAACATTAGAAATAAGGTTGGACAAAGTTGAATTGTAAGAAGATTTTGCAACATTAAGGTAAATTTTTGATGCACCAATTACCCTAAACACAGTCGAATTAAAAACTATTTGACTTATTTGAATCTTACTTTCGAACTGATTCTTTAACCCAAAAGACATCTTGGAATAATCGACCGTAACAAACTTTGTGGGGTCGTAGGTTAAAATTCCTTCTTTGAATAAAATACCATATCCCACATTTTGAATAATTGATTGAAAATCGGGAAACAAAAGAACAGGTTTATCCAAAAAATAGTAATAATTTCCGATAAAATCCAACTTTGGGAAAGCATTGCCTTTTGCTTCCTTGACAGCAGCTTCAGCCTTTTGTAGGTTTAGTCTTTGAAGCTTTAACTCGTGGTTGTTTCCGACAGCTATCCTCAACGCCTCGCTTAAACGTATGTCAACTTGCTTGGTATATGCACTCGGAAAAATAGTTATCCCACAAATTAATATGCTAAGAATTCGTTTGATTAACTTGTAAATACCTAATTCTTTCATCAAAATATTGAACTCCGTTTTCATTTAATATCCCTTTAAATAATATTTTAAAATATTCATAGAAAAGGGTAGAGTAAGAATAATCATTTGCCATTTTTTTCGCCAAATTCGATATTTCTAATAAAGATTGCGTGATAATGTGATATAATATTTGAAAGTTTATGTCTTTGCGAAAAAAATCTAAATTTTTCCCTTTCTCCAAAATTGCATAAAAATTTTTTTCGATTTGTTTAGTTGTGAAATTCTTTAACTTTATTGAGAGCTCGGGAAAACGACTCTCCTCTTCTCGACCAAAAAATACAGAGGTTTCTTTCAAAAATATAGTAGATTTGTGAAGTAAAGCAAAAAACTTTTCGAAAAATAGTTCCCTACTTGAAGCTGCAATTTCTTTGACAAGCTTGCTCACTATTTGACCAAATTGCTTTAAGTGCATTTCGAAGCACAACTTATAGAGTGTTTCTTTTGTTGTAACATACTTATACAATGTAGCTTTACTTATACCAATCTGTCGGGACAACTCGTCAAGATTAAGATTTTTGTATCCACCGACTTTGAAATCCTCTTGTGCTTTGCTAATGATTGCATTTAATAAATTTTTGTTTTTCATAAACTTTTTGAACAAAAAAAGTTTACTTTGTCAAATTCAAAAGACGATGTTTCCCAAAATTATTGCATAAAAAAAATTAATTTTGTCTTTTCTTTTTTTCGAGGTTTTTGTATGTTGTTTTCTGAAATTCCAGTAAACGAAAACGTAGCCAAAGAATGTGGTTTAACCGAAGATGAATACCAATTGATTTTAAAATATCTCAACAGAGTTCCAACATATACTGAAATTGGAGTTTTTGGTGTTATGTGGAGTGAACACTGTTCATATAAAAACTCCATCAAACTACTTAAAACCTTACCTCGTTCGGGCAAGCAATTAGTCGTTTCTGCAGGCGAAGAGAATGCAGGTGCAGTAGATATTGGCAACGGCTATGCAATTTGTTTTAAAATCGAAAGTCACAATCACCCTTCGGCGGTAGAACCATTTCAAGGTGCTGCGACTGGCGTTGGTGGCATTCTCCGAGATATATTTTCAATGGGTGCTCGACCAATCGCAGTTTTGGATTCCCTTCGGTTTGGAAATATTAACTCTCCAAAAACTAAATTCTTAGTAAAAGGTGTTGTTTCGGGAATCTCTCACTATGGCAACTGTTTCGGAGTTCCAACTGTGGGTGGCGAAGTATTCTTCGAAGACTGCTACGACGATAATCCTCTCGTAAATGTAATGGCTGTTGGAATTGTAAAAATCGAAAATCTTGCATCGGCAAAAGCAAAAGGCGTAGGAAACCCTGTTTGCATTGTTGGAAGTAGCACGGGACGGGATGGTATTCACGGTGCATCGCTTTTGGCTTCGAGGGAATTTGATGAAAACTCCCTCGATATGCGACCAACAGTTCAAGTTGGCGACCCATTTACCGAAAAAGTACTTTTGGAAGCTACATTAGAATTAATTCAATCGGGGGTCGTTGTCGGCGTTCAAGATATGGGAGCAGCGGGCATTAGCTGTTCAACTTCGGAAATGAGTGCCCGAGGTGGCGTCGGGATGAAAATAAACCTCGATTTTGTTCCTTTGAGAGAAAAGGATATGACCCCTTACGAAATTATGCTTTCTGAATCCCAAGAAAGAATGCTATTTGTTATAGATAAAACAAAACTCAACAAAGCAATAGAAATTTGTAACAAGTGGGATGTACCTATTGCTCAAATTGGAGAAGTTACCGATGATGGAATTCTTCACATTTGGAAGGATAACAAAAAAGTTTGCGAAATAGAAGCCGACCTATTGGTATTAGGAGGTAAAGCTCCACAATACGATAGACTTGCTGTTGAACCCAAGTATATTTCCGAGGTGCAAAATTTCGATTTCAAATCATTGAATGTAGATTCAGTTAATTTCGAAGAAGCTTTTTGGAAAATAATCTCTTCGCCAAACATTGTTTCGAAACGTTGGGTTTATGAACAATATGACCATATGGTTCAAACAAACACTGTAAGAGTTGCAGGGGACGCCGCTATAATCCGTTTAAAAGAAATACCCAACACGGGAATAGCTCTTGCGACTGATTGCAATGCAAGATATGTTTATTTAAACCCTTATCGGGGTGCAGTAATTGCTGTAGCCGAAGCTGCAAGAAATCTCGCCTGTGTCGGGGCAAAACCACTTGCAATCACAAACTGTTTAAATTTTGGTGACCCATACAATCCTGAAGTTTATTGGACTTTCAAACAATCGGTACTTGGAATGGGCGATGCCTGCCGATTTTTCGATACCCCTGTTACTGGTGGAAACGTCAGCTTCCACAATGGATCCCAAAACAATGTAATCTTTCCGACCCCAGTAATTGGAATGCTCGGAATAATTAACGACCTAAAAAAAATTTGCACTTTGGAGCTAAAAAACAAAGGCGACTTGGTTTATGTTATTGGCGAAAATAGAAATGAACTTGGAGGCTCTGAATTTATTAAACAAATGTTTGGTTTAGTTGTTGGAAATGCTCCTATTATTCATTTAGATGAGGAAAAACGTTTGTACAATTTTCTTCAATACGCTATAGAACACAGAATAATCAATTCTGCCCACGATTCGAGCGAAGGTGGAATAATCGTTTGTCTTGCCGAAAAAGCAATCTATTCTGAGGGTTTGGGTATAAAATGCAATTTCCAGTTTAAACAAACTAATTCTGCTCTTTTCGGTGAATCGCAATCACGAGTTGTTGTTACAGTTTCTCCCGAAAATGAATCTAATTTACTAAAAATAGCAAAAGATTTTGCCGTTCCAATATCGAAAGTTGGGGAGGTAATTGAAGGGAAGTTTTGTATTGATGGGCTTTTCGAAACAAGTGTAACCGAACTGCAAGAAGTTTATTTCAATGCCTTCGAAAGATTGATGGAATCATTTTAAATCACAATTGCTGAATCATTTTTTTAGCTCGTGGGGCAAATTCACTGAAAGGGAAAGCTTCGAGAAATTTCTTATACATCGCTTTGGCTTCTTGTATTTTACCTTGCCGAGCGTAGCATTCTCCTAACATAATCATTGCTCTGTCTTTAAATTTTTTACCGTCGGTTTCTATTGTTTTGCTAAGATACTTAGCCGATTCGTCCCATTTCTTTAATCTAAAATTGATTTCACCTTTCCAGAAATAAACTTCATGTAAAATTTCAGATTGGGGTTTTACCTGCTCAATTTCGTCTAATAAATTCATTGCATCATTGTATCTTTTAGTCTTGATAAATTCGACTGCATCTTTTAATTTCTTTTCCATTAATAGTTCCTTTTCTGCATCTGCATTTTTGGAAGCATTATTAGTTTGAATGTCATTGTGTATTTTATGACTTTTGGGTTGAATATTATAATTTCTTTCATTTCTCTTAATAGTCTTTTGCGTAGAATTTATTTCCGCTTTCGCAGCTTTCTTAACATTCCCATTTTTGTATTGAACATTAGCTTTCGAGTCTTCGTAAGAAGACAATTTGCTTTCCAAGGTAGCAATTTTCTGATTTAAATCTTTAATGTAGCTTTCCAAAAACTGGATTTGCGATGACAAATCATCAATTTTGGAATCAAGAAGAACCCAATGCTCATCATTCATATATCCATTAGGCTCTCCACTAATTGCATTAGGAATGTTATTAGTTGCAGGGTTTTCGGAAGTTTGAGCTTGACTTTGGAAATCTGGAAGCTTGTCGATTTTAACTTCCTTTTCATGCTTAACATTTTTTGATAGAAGATTTTCCTCTCTGTAATTTGCTTTCTTCAACCGCATATTATTTGAACGAACGCTTAAAATCGAAGAACAAGATGCAAGAATTCCAATAAGCAATAATAATATTATGCAATTGGCTAAAATATTATTCAATTTTTTCAAGTTTAATTTCATCTCTATCATAACTGATTTATTTTACATAAAATATCAAAATACAAATTAGTTCAAAAATGAAGTTTCGCAAAAAATATACCAATAATGAACCGATTTGATTAAATTTGAATTTTTTTGATTTATGAAAATTTTAATAATCAATTGGCAAGATATAAAGAATAAGTATTCCGGTGGGGCAGAAGTCCATTTATTTGAAATTTTTAAACGAATCGCTGCAAAAGGTCACGAAATTGACTTATTATGCTGTAAACTTCCTGAATTACAAAAACAGGAAAACATAGATGGAATTAATGTAATCCGAATTGGTAATCGCTTGTTTTTTAATTGGTTTGTTCCATTTTACATAAAAAAACTTCTAATTAAAAAGAATTATGATATTGTAATTGATGATATTAACAAAATCCCATTTTATTCACCAATATTTGTAAATAGACCAATTTTATGCATATTACATCATTTTTTTGATAAAACAATTTTTAAACAAGTAAATTTTGTATTTGCCTTGTATGTTTATATTTCCGAAAGATTAATGGACTTTGTTTATAAAAAATATCCATTTGTTGTTGTTTCGAAAAGCACTTACGATGAATTAGTTAATAGGGGATATAATCAAAATTATATCTTTATTGTCCATAACGCCCTTGACCAAAGTAAATACCCGATGCAAGTTGGTAATAAATATGATGTTCCCACAATAACATATTTTGGTCGGTTAAAAAAATACAAAAGCATTGACCATTTACTCTATGCATTTAGGCTTGTCAAAGATAAAGTCCCTAATTCACGCTTATACATTGTTGGTAAAGGCGACTACTACGAAAAATTAGTTAAGATTTGTAAAAAGTTGGACATCATCGAAAATGTAAAGTTTTGGGGATTTGTCGATGAAAGCACAAAAATCGAAATTCTTTCTTCTTCTCATTGTGTTGTAAACACCTCAATTAAAGAAGGGTGGGGGATAACCAATTTGGAAGCAAATGCTTGTGGAACTCCGGTGATTTCGGCCAATGTTCCAGGACTAAAAGATTCGGTGAAAGATGGCTTGTCGGGCTTGTTGTATGAATACGGCAATATCGAAGAGCTTGCAAACAAAATTTATGAATTATTAACAAATCACGAATTGCGTTACAAATTGGAAAAAGGTGCGATTCTGTGGGCAAAAAACTTTTCATGGGACGATTCCGCCGATAAAATGCTTAAAATCATCGAAAATATTGCTTCGAATTACCAAATGCACGAGAAATAGTCCTGTAAATTTTGTAATTTTGTAAGATAAATTTTGAAAATATGGACGGAATCTTTCAAGAAAAAATAATCGAAACTATATTTGAAGACGAAATTAAAACTGCATATCTCGACTATTCAATGTCGGTCATTGTCTCGCGTGCTTTGCCCGATGTCCGAGATGGCTTAAAACCTGTCCACCGCAGGATTCTTTATGCAATGAATGAAATGGGGATAACCCCAAATAAACCATATAAAAAATCAGCTAGAATCGTTGGCGAAGTGCTTGGTAAATACCATCCTCACGGCGATTCTGCAGTTTACGACACTATGGTGAGAATGGCTCAGCCTTGGTCTCTGCGTTATCCATTGATTGATGGACAAGGTAATTTTGGTTCGATAGATGGTGATTCCCCCGCTGCAATGCGTTACACCGAAGCTCGACTTTCGTGGATTGCCTTGGAAACTTTGCGTGATATCGATAAAAACACTGTCGATTTTAGACCAAACTTTGACGAAACACTTAAAGAACCAGTGGTTTTACCCACACTTTTGCCTACGCTTTTGGTTAATGGTTCCAGTGGCATTGCTGTTGGAATGGCAACTAATATCCCGCCACATAACCTCGGCGAAATCGTCGATGGATTGCTTGCACTAATTCAAAATCCAAACATTACTTCCGAAGAGCTCCTTCGATACGTTCCTGCTCCCGATTTCCCAACCGGTGGAATTATTTATGGTTACGAAGGTGTACGCGAAACTTATCTCACAGGCAGAGGCAAAATTATCATCCGTGCCAAAGCCTTTATCGATAAAAATACAATTATTGTTAACGAAATACCTTTCCAAGTTAGCAAAGCAAACTTGATTGAAAAAATAGCCGAATTAGTTCGAAACAAAATAATCGAAGATATTACCGATATTAGAGATGAATCCGACCGCGATGGAATCCGAGTTGTTATTGAATTGAAAAAAGATTCTAGTCCCGAGGTTGTTCTAAACAACCTCTATAAACATACACAGATGCAAGTAACTTTTGGAGCCATACTTCTTGCTCTTGTCGATGGCAGGCCGAAAATCTTAAATCTTTTAGAAATGATGCAGCACTTCATTGCTCATCGCAATGAAGTAATAATTCGTAGAACAAAATTCGATTTGGACGCAGCCCAAAAACGTTTGCACATACTCGAAGGTTTTTTGATAGCTTTGCAAAATCTCGATGAGGTTATCGAAATAATTAAGACATCGCCCGACCCAAAGGCCGCTTCCGAACGACTCCAAATGCGATTTAATTTAAGTGAAATTCAAGCCAAAGCCATCTTGGACTTACGACTCCAAAGACTTACTAATCTCGAACAAATCAAAATCAAACAAGAGTACAATGAAATAAAGGAAAAAATAAAAGAATACGAAGCAATTCTCGCAAGCCGAGAAATTCAATTAAACATCATTGCCGATGAGCTGTTGGAATTGAAGAAGAAATTTGCCGACAGCCGTCGAACTCAAATTGTTTACGAAGCAAAAGACTTTTCAATTTCCGATATTATTGCTGACGAAGAGATAATTATTACTCTTTCTCACAATGGCTACATTAAAAGAACTCCTATTTCAATTTACAAAAGACAGAATAAAGGAGGAAAGGGAATTATAGCAAGCAAAATATCGGAAGACGATTTCATCGAATATGTCTTCCAAGCACGAACTCATTCCGACTTGTTATTCTTTACTGACCGTGGAAAATGTTATAAAATCAAAGCATACGATATACCCCAAGGTACAAGAACTTCGAAGGGTCGTTCTATAGCAAATCTAATATCGAAGGAAGGCGACGAAAAGGTGACCGCTTTCCTTGCCATCGATGATTTCTCGGACAATAAATTCATACTGATGGTAACCGAAAAAGGAGTTGTCAAAAAGACCGAACTAAGTAACTTCGAAAATGTTCGAAGCAACGGAATTATCGCAATAAATCTTGAAGAAGGTGACCGTCTTGTTGTCACACGCCTGACCGATGGTAATTCCGAAATCCTTATTGGAACTCGAAATGGACTTGCTTGCCGTTTCAAAGAAAATGAAGTTCGCCCGATGGGACGAACTGCACAAGGGGTTAGGGGAATTACACTCGAAGAAAATGACAAAGTCGTTTCGATGGTTGTTACAAACAAACCCGAAGAAACCCAACTAATTATAGTAGCTTCGAATGGCTATGGGAAGAGAACCCATTTTAACGACTTCCGCTTAACTCACAGAGGTGCAAAAGGTGTTATTTCGATGAAAGTTACATCGAAAACTGGTAAAGTTGTCGGCATTGTTACAGCAAACAACAACGATGATTTGGTCGTAATTACCTCTCGAGGCCAAATAATTCGTCAGCCTATAAGCAATATCCGAATCATTGGAAGAAATACACAAGGTGTTAAACTGATGCGTTTAGACGAGGGCAATTATATTACAGATATCACGATTGTTCCTGCACAAGACAAAAATTTGCAAGATACCGAGGAAAGTTCTTTCGAAGATGATTATAACTTATTAAACTAAATTATGGATATTTATTTCAAACAAATTCGAGTTGTCAATCCAGTTCAACAGCTTAATTCCATTCTTAATATTTACATAAGAAATGGCATTATTGAATACGTAGGCGAAGTTGAGTTCAACCAATTCGGCGAAGATATCAAAATAATCGATGGAAGCGAACTTGTTTGCTTCCCCGGCTTTTTCGATATGCATGTTCATTTCCGTGAGCCCGGACAGACCCAAAAAGAAAATCTATCGAGCGGAATCCAAGCTGCTGCAAATGGGGGATTTACTGGTGTTGTTTGCATGCCAAATACTCAACCTGCAATTGACAATGTCCAATTGGTTCATTACATTCGAAGCAAGACAAAAGATGAAATTGTTGATGTTTATCCTTCTGCAGCCATAACTAAAAATCTCGAGGGTGAAAAAATAACCTCAATGTTCAGCCTTTACGAAGCAGGAGCAGTAATGTTCACCGACGATGGAAATTGCATTCAATCGGCTGAGGTTTTACGCCGTGCATTCGATTATGCTACTTCATACGACTTGTTAATTGCCCAGCATTGCGAAGATAAGACACTTACACAAAATTTTGCTGCAAACGAAGGAGCTATTTCTACTTTGTTAGGGTTTAAAGGTTATCCCTCAGTAGCCGAAGAAATCATTCTTGCAAGAGATATACTTTTAGCAAAATATTGTGGGAAACGACGCTATCACGCTCAACATATTTCTACAAAAGGCTCGGTCGAAATAATTCGTCAAGCAAAAAACGATAATCCAAATATTTCTTGCGAAGTTACACCACATCATTTAATACTAACCGAGGATGCTCTTTCGTCGTACGACCCAAATTATAAAATGAACCCACCTTTAAGGACAAAAGAGGATTGCCAAGCGCTAATCGAAGGATTACGCGATGGCACAATTGATTGTATCGCAACTGACCACGCTCCGCATACTTCGGTAGAAAAGGATGTCGAGTTCGAAAAAGCACCTAACGGGATTATTGGTCTCGAAACTGCTGTGGGAATTGTCTTTACACATTTATACCATAAAGGCTTTCTTACATTGGAACAAATTGCCGAAAAAATGAGCATCAACCCAAGAAAAATTCTCAGACTGCAACCAATTTTCATAGAAAAGGGCGAAAAAGCCAACTTGACCATAATTTCACCAAATGAAGAATGGATTGTCGATAAACAATTTTTTAAAAGTAAATCCCGAAACACACCATTCGAAGGCGTTAAGCTGAAAGGAAAACCCAAATTTGTAATTAATAATTATAATTTTTTCGTCTGTAATTTATAGTAAAGGCATATTGGAGAAAATGAAAAAAAACGAACAAATTATCAAAAAGCCACAAGAAGATATACTTTATCGAAAGAAACTCGAAGAGGAAATGCTATTACACAAACAAAAAATGCAAGAAATCAGAGAACGAATTCGTGAATTTGTTCACACAAATAATACCGCATTTATTAAAACGTTAAAAATGTTTCTTTCGAGCGAATGATCAACCAAATATAATCTGTATTATGTAAACTTATATATTCGTTTTTTTAGTTTTTCTCACCTATTCACTTCAAAATTAACTATTGCAAAAAGTAGTCATCTTTTCCCATCTTCAAAAAAATAGTGCATTCTATACACCATTATTTTTCCCATACATCAACATTCAACCACAAGCATTAGCTGGTGGCAAGTTTATGATGCACGCCTTCACAATCCTAAAAATTCGTAGGGCACAAGATTTTTTACCCCCTACAAAATTAAGTCATCTCAATACGTTCCTTTACCTTAAAGGGGTTCAAAATTTTGAACCCCTACGAATATCTGCCCTGCCATTTCAACTCATTCCACAATTACTGGTATCGTCTCGGCTTTGCCGTGGTGGCGAACTACAATGAAATACACACCAGCGGGTATCCCCGTGCAGTGCCAAATCAACTCAGCCT
>FWWL01001097.1_pt1 | contig 67311 bp, 63 predicted proteins | sample 2228331 | NCBI WGS metagenome assembly FWWL01 (sample SAMEA103939775, study PRJEB20133) | metagenome
GAGAATTGAAATTGACATAGATAAATTCAAAGGTTTACGGGACTTCATCGGGGTCACAGCACCTACAATAAAGCCTATCCGAATTTCCGAACAACAAAGTTTCGCTTGAGATTGAAATCACGGCTTTTTGAAAAAGTCAAGACAAAAGAATTTACAGCCGAGGATATGGATTTGATTTTAAAAATGCGAGATGAATTGAAAAAAAGAGAAGTTTACAGTGCTGTTTGTGAGAAAATGTTTGAGGACGTTTTAAAAGAGATTCAGACATCGGAGACTTTGTTTGGCAGAGTTGCTTATTTGGACGATCGGTTAATTGGTTTCATTTTTGGAGATATTCAACCGAAGTGGTATCTCGGTTCCGATTGCGCTTGGTTGATTGCACTTATTGTCCATCCGGATTATAGAAGACAGGGAGTTGGGAGACGGCTTCTTGTGGAATTTCTTGATAAGGTGAGGGAACTTGGTTTAAAAAAGGTGTGCATAACTACGGGACTTGCTGACGAGGCTACAATGGCTTTTTTGAGAAAGATGGGATTTAAGCGAGGTAGATTTGTTCAATTTGAAAAACAAATTTAAAGGAGGTTTCAAAATGCAAAAACAAGAAACTTTTTATGAAGCGGTAAGAAGAAGCGGAATTTCAAGGCGAGATTTTTTAAGATTTTGTCTTTTAACAACCGCTTATCTTGGGCTTGAAAGCAGTATGTTTTCAAAAGTCGTCCGTGCCCTTGAGACTAAGCCTCGTCCGCCAATTTATTGGTTGAATTTTGCCGCCTGCACTTGTTGTACTGAATCGTTGATAAGATCATCACATCCTTTGATATCTGATGTAGTTTTGAATATCATATCTCTTGATTATATGGAGACAATTCAAGTTGCGGCAGGACATCAAGCGGAGGAGATAGTTTGGGAGGGGATAAAGAAAAACTTTGGAAATTATATTCTTGCTGTTGAAGGTTCTGTGCCCACAAAAGATGGCGGAGTGTATTGTACTGTTGGCGGTATGACCGCACTTGAATATCTGAGGAAAGCGTCTCAAGGTGCTAAGGCTATAATTTCCGTTGGTTCGTGCTCCTCGTTTGGGTGTGTTACAACAGCCCATCCGAATCCAACCGGTTGTAAACCGATTTATAAGATAATTACAGACAAACCTGTTGTAAATATTCCCGGTTGTCCACCAATCGCAGAGGTCATAGTCGGAACTATAGTTCATCTTATTACTTTTGATGCACTTCCCGAACTTGATTCTTTAAAGCGTCCTAAGGTTTTCTATGGTCAAAGAATACATGATAAATGTTATCGTCGTGCTTTCTTTGATGCGGGAATGTTTGTGGAAAGGTTTGATGATGAAGGCGCGAGAAAAGGATGGTGCCTTTATAAAGTTGGTTGCAGGGGACCAGTTACATATAACGCTTGTTCTGTTGTGAAGTGGAACGAGGGAACAAGCTTCCCGATTCAATCAGGTCATCCATGCCTTGGTTGTTCGGAGCCAGATTACTGGGATAATAGACCACTTTATCAACACGTTGCTGATGTACCACTGCCCGGATTCGCAACCGCGGATGAGATCGGCAAGGGATTTGCAATTGGCGTTGCAGTCGCAACCGGTGCTCATTTAGCGGCATCGATCGTTAAAAAAGTAGCTCAGAAGTCAAAACAAACACAAGCAGAAGAAAAGAAACAAAAGGAGGAGTGAAAAATGGCGCAAAGAGTTGTAATAGACCCAATGACCCGAATCGAGGGTCACCTTAGAGTTCAGGCAATTGTAGATGGTAATGTTATTAAAGATGCATCTTGTACAAGCGCTCTATTCAGAGGGATAGAGATAATTCTGCGTGATAGAGATCCAAGAGAAGCGTGGGCTATTGCTGAAAGAATTTGCGGTGTCTGCACGATTGTCCATGCGGTTACATCTGTAAGGGCAGTTGAAGATGCTCTCAAAATAAGAATACCTAAAAACGCAAATCTTATAAGAAACATAATGATCGCAACTCTCTTCGTTCATGACCATGTTGTTCATTTTTATCATCTTCATGCACTTGATTGGGTTGATGTGGTTTCTGCTTTAAAGGCAAATCCAAAGGCTACAGCAGAACTTGCTCAAAAAATTTCTAATTGGCCAAAATCGTCTGTTGGATATTTTACGGATATTCAGAATCGCTTGAAGAAATTTGTCGAATCAGGGCAACTTGGAATTTTTGCTAACGCATATTGGGGTCATCCCGGATATAAGCTTCCTCCGGAGGCAAATCTTTTGGCTGTAGCTCATTATATTGAAGCTTTGAACTGGCAAAAAGAAATCGTTAAAATTCACGCGATATTTGGCGGAAAAAATCCACATCCAAACTTCCTCGTTGGCGGTATGCCATGTTCTATCAATTTAAATCATCCGGATGCAATTAACGTTGATAAACTTGCGCTTGTCAAATCCAAGATTGAAGAAGCAGAACAAATCGTTGAGCAACTTTATTATCCGGATCTTCTTGCGATAATGTCATTTTATAAAGAATGGGCGAAATGGGGTGGAGGCGTAAGCAAGAAAGGAGTGCTTGATTATGGTGAGTTCCCTGAAGATTCGGGCGATATCAAAACGATTTTGAAAACGAACAGATGGAAGGGTGGCGCTGTTTTAGATGGAAATCTCAACGAAGTTCATGAAGTAGATCCGACAGATCCGGAGCAAATTCAGGAATATGTTGCTTACTCGTGGTATGAGTATTCAAAAGGAGACAAAATTGCATTTCATCCGTGGGATGGGGAAACAAATCCAAAATATACTGGTCCAACACCACCTTGGGAATTTCTCGATATGGACAAAAAGTATTCTTGGATGAAAGCACCGCGTTGGAGAGGAAGACCTATGGAAGGCGGACCTCTTGCAAGAACAATTATCGCTCTCGCACATAAAGATGAAGAGGTGAAAGCTTATGTCGATGAAGCGCTTAAAAAGCTTGGACTACCGTTTGATGCGATGTATTCCACACTTGGTCGAACTATCGCAAGGGGAATTGAGACAAGAAGAGCTGTGACTATGCTGAAAAAACTTTATGATGAACTTATCACAAACATAAAGGCTGGCGATTATCAAACAGCGAATATGGAGAAGTGGGATCCTGAAAAATGGCCAAAGGATGAGGTAAAAGGAGTAGGAACTTATGCAGCGCCTCGCGGAGCCCTTGCACATTGGGTGAAAATTAAAGATGGTAAAATTAGCCATTATCAAGCGGTTGTAGCAACGACTTGGAATGGCTCCCCACGCGATGCATTGGGTCAGCGTGGTCCAATGGAAGAATCTTTGATTGGCGTTCCTCTCCATGATCCACATAAGCCACTGGAAATTTTAAGAGTTATTCACTCTTTTGATCCATGTCTTGCTTGTTCAACTCATGTTCTCGATTTAAACGGTAACGAGATAACGAAAATTGAAATTTTATAAAAAACAAATGGAGCGAGAAACAATGCAAGCAAATCAAATATATAGAGTCGAATCAGAAAGCGTAACAAGATATTATGTATGGGATGCAGTAGTAAGGGTCAGCCATTGGATAAATGTGATCGCTGTTGGCGTTTTGATCTTCACCGGTTTTTATATAAGCACTCCTTTTTATCGACCAACGGCTGATGAACCGTTTGGAGCGACTGTAATGGCGACGATGAAGAATTTACATTTTTTGTTTGCGATAATTTTCACTTTAAATGGATTATTCCGAGCGTACTGGTTTTTCGCTGGGAACACATATCGGCAGTGGTTTAGATTTCACATTTGGAAAGCGGATTTTTGGAAGGAAGCGTGGTGGAAATTAAAAGATTACATAACTTTGCGTTACACTGATTATGAACTTCACACTCTCGGGCATAACACGCTTGCAACATTGACCTATGTGATTCTTTTTGTAGTTGCATCTGTTCAGGGGTTAACTGGTTTTGCGATGGCTGGAAAAATTAACCCGGGTGGCTTTTTCGATACGCTCTTCGGCTGGGTTATACCGCTTTTTGGAGGTGAAGCAAATGTTAGAATGATACACAAAATGATAATGTGGGGAATTATTGGCTTTATGATTCATCATATAAGTTTTGTTATCTACCTTGAAGTTTTTCGTGAGAAGGGAATGCTTTCCTCTATGATCACAGGACTTAAGACAAGACCGCTTGGATGGGAACCTGTTGAAAAACCATGGGAGAAGAAAGAGAAATGAAAATTGGCGTCCTTGGTATAGGCAATCCATTGCTCGGGGACGATGGCTTTGGAATTGAAGTGGTGAAAAGGCTGAAGGAGAGAATAGGGGAGCCACCAGGTGTCGAAATAATCGATGGTGGCTCCCTTGGAATTTATTTACTGCCATATCTTGAAGATAAAACCCATCTTATCGTTGTTGATGTAGTAAATTTTGGTGGGGAAGCAGGCGAGATCGTAAAATTTAAACTTGAAGAAATTCCCGGATATATTGGTTTGAAGGTTTCAGAACATCAAATAACTTTTCATGAGGTTATCGCGTTGATGGATTTGCTCAATATAAAACCTGATGAAAGTGTTCTGATCGGGGTTCAACCGAAGAATAATCAATGGGGCGCACAGATGAGCGAGGAAGTGAAGAAAGCCATCGACGATGCTGTTGAGGAAATAAAAAGACAAATAGAACTTTGGAGGTCGAATGCAACCTGATTTAACAAATGCGGTTTTTCTTTTAAATGAAATAAAATATGCTTTGACCGAGTTAAAAAATGAAGGCAAGAAAAGAACGATAAACTTAAGTAATTTCCCTTTAACTTATGAAGAGGCGAAATTCCTTGACGAGACGCTCGGAAGAGGAAGCATTAAAATTATATATGAAAGCAGTGAATTAACCGTATGGCAGGAGACGAAAATTTCGGGTGTTTGGTGGGGTGAATATAGAAATTCAAGCGGAAAGATAATTTTGCGCACGATTGAGATAACATTTTATCCAGAACTTGCAATGTCTCAAATTGAAGATATTGAAGAGGGGATAAAAAAACTTGACGATATCCTTCTTGATATGAAATGAAAAGTTTTGATTTTTTAAACCTATTTTTTATATTTATACCTGAAGAAAGGCGACGTACCCAAGTGGCTAAGGGGGCGGTCTGCAAAACCGCTATTCCTGGGTTCGAATCCCAGCGTCGCCTCAAAAAATTGTTAAATAAAATTAACGATTGGAAAATATGGCAAATATATGTGCAATTTGTGGTAAAAGACCGATAACAGGGCATAGAATAAGCCACGCACATAATCTCTCAAAGAGAAGATGGCTTCCAAACCTTCAAAGAGTTAGAGCAGTGATCGATGGCGAAGTGAGAAGAGTTAAAGTTTGCGCAACATGTATTAAATTAGGTCGCGTTCAAAAACCAGCTTAATTTAGAGCCCAACCTTTGTATCTTTTAATTTCTATACTTTCCGTTATTGGATTTTATATTTCACTTTACTTCACGCTTGTTCATTTTAGGATCGTTTCATCGTTGAAATTCCCTCTTCCGAAGGTATGCAGGCTTTCTGACGATGCCTGCTCGTTGATAACTCAAACCAAGTACGCCAGAGTTTTAGGCTTGCCAAATTTCGTTTATGGTCTTTTCTACTATACCTTCCTGATTTTTCTTGTTATTTTTGAAGCCAAAGGTTATATTAAAATAGTTGCTGAGGTAATAGCTTGGCTTGTTGTAGGTCTTGGAGTTTATTTGAGTTATGTCTTAGTTAAGGTTTTAAAAGTTAATTGCGTGCTTTGTTTTATAAGCCATATTTTGAATTTGATCATAGCGATTTTGCTATATTTAAAATGAAATTTTTTATTTCACATGAAGAAACTGGGTTTGATATATCACGAAAACTACCTAAAACATGACACAGGGGTCGGGCATCCGGAAAGAAAAGAAAGATTAACCGCCATCGTTGATCATTTGAAGAAAACAGATTTGAATGAAGGGATCGAATGGATTTCGCCTGAGATGAAAAGTGATGTTGAAAAATGGATTTTAAAAGTTCATTCTCCACGACATCTGGAGTTTGTGAAAAGTTCTATATACGCAGGGGTTAGATTGCTTGACTTCGGAGATACTTATGTTAGCAGAGATTCTTATGATGTTGCGTTGCTCGCTGTTTCAGGTGTGATAGAAGGTGTTGATAAAATTTTTAGTGAAGGATTTGACAAGATATTTTGTGCTATAAGACCGCCGGGTCACCACGCAGAAAGTGAAAGGGTTATGGGATTTTGTCTTTTTAACAATGTCGCAATATCAGCAAGATATGCACAAGAAGTTTACAAAGTTGGGAAAGTGGCGATAATCGATTGGGATGTTCATCATGGTAATGGAACGCAGGAGATATTTTACGAGGACCCGACCGTTTTATACATAAGTTTGCATCAATATCCTTTCTATCCCGGGACTGGTTCAAAGGACGAAAAAGGTAGTGGAAAAGGTTATGGTTTTACTTTAAATTTCCCCATGCCATCCGGCTCAACGGATGAGGATTATTTAAAAGTTTTCGGAGATGAAATCGCCCCGGCGCTTGAGAAATTTCAGCCTGAATTTATAATAATTTCTGCTGGTTTTGATGCTCATCGCGATGACCCGCTTGCGGGAATGGAACTCACTGAAGATGCTTTTGTGAAAATGACGGAACTTACGAACGCGGTCGCCAAAAAATTTTCAGAAAATAAAATCTTATCTGTGCTCGAAGGTGGATATAATCTCAACGCACTTGCTCGCTCAGTTGAATCTCATTTAAGGGTTTTCTCAGAGCAGGGATGAACCCGTGAATGTGATGTTAAGCACACAATTATCATAAGCGTTTTAACTAAATTGTGAATAGATAAAAACAAACATGGTCAAAGTAAAATGGCGAGAAAATCTTTTGTTTTAGCTTTATTGTTTGTCTTCACCTTTTTTTACGGGTGTGTTGAGGAACCATCAGAGCCCGTCCTACCTACATGGGATGTGGATTTAGCTGTTCCGATACTTGATAAGACATTCAAACTTGGTGACTTAATCGAAAAAGACACAACCTATTTTAAAACTGGCTCTGGAAATCAAATTTATTATTCTACATCTCGAAATCTCGAAGCTACAACTGTGGGTGACACTTTAAAGATTTCTGGTATTTCAACTTCCGCTTCTGCTAAACTTGGGAATTTTGAAATCAAAGATCCTGGCACAATCAACGCTAAAATCACCGCGACTCAAATTTTTCCAAGTTTACCTTCAGATCTCCCACCGGGAAATTATGTTGTCCCATCAAATTCCCCGGGACAGACTGTTTCAACCAATTTCACACCATTTAACAACTTTCTATCTGTAACTTTCGATGGCGGTGTTTTAAAAATTACAGTTACAAACGGTCTTCCTGTTCCATTGCAATTTCCGGGTGGGCTTAAAATTTATTCTCAAAATGACCCCTCAACTCCGATTCTTGTCTTGTTTGAGAACGAGTCTGTTGACCCAAATTCTCAAAAAACAGGCGAAGCGAGTCTTGCAGGAAAAACTTTGCCAGCAAATCTTAGTTTAACAGTTACGGTTCTCTCGCCGGGTAGCGGTGGGAATGCAGTTTACCTTGATATAAATCAAATGTTTCTATCTGTTTCTGCATCCCTTGAGAATTTGAGCATCGCTTCTGCAACAGCGAGGATACCAAGTCAAACGGAGCCTGTTGTTATCGATGATTCATTTATTCTTGAACCGAATGAACCTCAACCGCACTTAATTAACGAGGTAGTTTTTAAGAGTGGTCAAATGAAAATTGAGATTACAAACAATATCGATCTCGGGCTTGTTGATGGGACTTTGACGCTGTATAACTTTGTAGATAAATCCAATGGTTCGCCTTTACAGATTTCGCGCATCAACATAGGAAGAAAGAATTCGCCAAATTCTGTCGTAACTCAAAATATAGATCTTTCGAATTACAAACTTGTTGGTAACCTTTCGAATCAAATTTCATATCGTATTGAAGTTCGCACGGAGGATACAGGAGATGAATTTAGAGTTATAAGCAAAGATGATAGTCTCAGCGCGCAGATAACATTAACTGAGCTTGTAATTGAGTCAATCTCAGGGAAAGTTAAGCCGACGAGAATAGATTTTAAGGAGCAAAAAATTGACCTTTCCGGCTTAGAGGATTACAGAGAAAAATTTAAGGGTGAGTTGAAATTTGACGATATTCAAGTTGATATAAATCTTGTCAAGACCGCGCAGTTTGTGTTTGATTTGAATTTGAAAATTAAAGGCGTAAACACCAGAACTGGGAAAGTAGATTCTTTCGAAATACCAGTTGACCAAAGGCGATTTTCTGGAACTACACACAGGATATCACTTAACAAAAGTAACAGTACGATTGTTGATTTCATCAATTCATTTGGAAGCACGGAACTTCCGGAATATCTACTTGTAACTGGTTATGTTTTCCTTAATCCAAATTATGAGCTCGGGCAAGTTTCTTCAACTGATTCAATTTATGGCTCTGTCACTGTAAGCTTCCCTGCAAGTGTAGGGATTTCAAATGCTGTCCTTAGAGACACAAGCGAGGTTGATGAACTTTCGGATGAAACGAAAAAGCAGATTGATAAATTGGGCTATGGCAAGTTATTCGTTGAAGTGGAAAATGGGCTTGGGGTTGAATTAAAATTTAGGGCGACGATATTAGGTTTCGTTATGGATTCACTTATCTCAATACCAAAGGCTGATGACTTCACTGTCCCATCTGCGCCGGTTGATAACAACGGTTTCTCAATTGGTACTTCGAAATTTACAAATATGATTGAACTTGAAAGAGACGAGATTCAAAAGCTCAAGGATATGAAATTTGTTCGCTCATTTTTCTCGCTCGCAACTGCTGAAAATGGGAAAGTTGTTAAGTTTAGGACAACAGATTCAATCAAGGTTAAAATTTACGGCAGACTTAGATACAAAGTTGAATTTTCAAACAAATGAAGGTGAATAGAAATGAAATTTAAAACGCTCATTTTTCTTCTGCTCTTATCATCAGCGATTGTATACGCTGGTGATGAAAAATCGAACGTTCGTGGACTTGGCATGGCTGGAGCTACGACGGTGACAAGTAGAACTATTGACGCTATCGGGATAAATCCAGCTCTTTTAGGTTATATGGGGATTGCTCAAGGAGCGGAGTTTAAAGGTAAGGTCATCGACGCAGATACGAAACAACCAATTCCCGGCGCTCAGATTACGATAAAAGGGAAGGGTGTAAATTTGACCGCTCGAACAAATTTCGGCGGTAATTTTTCGTTTAGGGATATACCGCCGGGCAAATACACTGTTGTTGTGACGCAAAAAGGTTATCAAACTATCACGATAATTAATTTCCAAGCAAATCCCGGTTCCTCCATTAGTGGTGTGATTAGAAGTAAACTTGCAGGAATAGAGAAAGACGCTCAACCTTCACAAGAAGAAAAGGTTATTACTTTTGAAGAAGCTGGATTTGAAGTCAAAGGGACAAAGACACTTATTTATAACGATAGAAGTAGTTTTACGATGAGTTTGATTCCACAGTTTGGAATAGGTATCGGAGCCAATTTTTTGGGCTATCAAATTTATCTTGATTATTTCACTGGGGTTGATAGCGCTGGGGAAAAGGTGGGCAAACATTTAAATGACGAGGATAAGCAAAAAATACTTGATTCTTTCAATGAAGAACTTGGAACATTATTAACTCAAATTGATGTGAAGGCTTTGAGTTTTGCTTTCAAGATCAAGAATGTTGGAATTGGGCTTGCCCTTCGGGAGAGGGCATTTTCAAGGTTTGAAATGCAAAGGGATTTTATGAGATTTCTTTTATATGGCAATCCACCGGGCTCGGTTTATTCCTTTGATGTTGGTGTTGGAGGGGCATGGCTTAGGGAGTATTCTGTTTCGGTTGGGACAAAGTTGCCATTTGAGTTAATCGCAGTTAAAAATATCAATGTTGGTGTTGGTGTTAAATTCATTCAAGGTTTTGGTTTTATTAGTTCGGAAAGTTTGGGACTTACAATTGAAACTGCAGATTCATCTCGTGGATATGAGATGACAGCTAATATCAAAGGAGTTGTAAAAAGAGCCGGCGTTGATTTTTTAGATCCTGATAAAGACGCTAAGTTTGCACCATTTCCAACCCCTGCAGGCACCGGACTTGGTTTTGATCTCGGTGTAAGCGCAGAAATTTTGGGATTGTTTACCGCTGGTGTTAGCATAACAGACATCGGCTCGATTAATTGGACCAAAAATGCGGTTGTGGTATCTGGAGATACAACATTTAAATTTTCAGGTTATACCACTCAAGAGAGAATTGATAGTTTAAGGGAAAGTTTTGAAAATTATGTCAAGAGCTCGGAAAGAAAGAAATACGAAAGCTTCTCAACCGGTCTTCCAACTGCGATAAGATTTGGGGTTGCAACGGATCTTAAAACGTTTGTTCCTATATTTCCAGGTCGAATGCTGATCTCTGCGGATTATTTCCAACCGATAGGGGATGAGCGTATGATGTTTAAGAAGCCAAAACTTGCTCTTGGTCTTGAATGGAGACCGATAGGTTTATTGCCTTTGAGAACTGGTATCTCAATCGGTGGGTTTGAAGGTTTTGCTTTTTCGGCTGGAGTGGGATTAAATCTTCCTTTCTTGGAATTTAACATAGCGACTGGAAATTTGAATGAGATAATGTCTGGGGGTAACTTGAGAAACTTTTCATTTGCGACAGAGTTGAGATTGAAGTTTTAGCAAGATTTGAACCAAAATTTTCGTTTTACATTTTTAAGGCGGGCTTTCGCTCGCCTTTTTTATTTTTGTGTTAAAATTTTTAAAATTGAAACACAAGGTTAAGAAGTTCGTCTTAATTAACAAAAACAAAATTTAATCTTAAGATGAAAAGGCTAATGCTTTTTGCTTTACTTGCTCTTTTCATATTTACCTCACAAAGCCATTCGAATAACACCTACTGGCAACAGCATGTCCATTATAAAATCAAAGCAAAGCTTGATCCCGATAAAAATTTGATAACAGGCTCAGAGACTTTGGTTTACACAAACAATTCTCCTGACGAACTTGACAGGGTTTATTTTAGGCTATATTGGAACATCTTTAAGGAAAATAGTCACGGCTGGAAATATGCCCAAAAGAGAAAAATGTATCAACGACTTAAGAAGGATTATAAAGGCGTTGTTTTGAAAAAGTTTTCAATTGTTTTAGATGGTGTTGAAATTCCTTTGGATTATAAAGTTGACGACACAATCCTTGAGGCGAAATTACCGCGGAGTTTAAAATCTGGGGAAAAGATCGTTTTTAAAATTGAGTGGGAAGAAGAGGTTCCTCCGGGTCCTGGGATGAGAACTGGAGTGACGAATCGTTGTTTTGATATAGCTCAATGGTATCCGCAGATTGCGGTTTATGATAGATATGGATGGCACAAAGATCAATATATTGGAACTGGGGAGTTTCATAATGATTTTGGAGATTTTGAAGTTGAGCTTGAAATTCCCAAAAGTTTTATAGTCGCATATAGCGGTGAACTTTTAAACCCTGCAGAAGTTTTGCCAGATAGCGTGATTTCAAAACTTGAGGAAGCGAGGAATAACCCAGGAAAAATTTATAGAATCGCCAATTTTTCGGATAGAGAGATAAAGGATGAAGAACGAGATACATATGTAACTTGGAAATTTGTCGCGCGAAATGTCCGTGATTTTGCTTGGAGCGCATACGAAAAATATATTTGGGACGCGGTTTTTTGGAAAAACGATGAGCATCCTTATGGCGGTGTGATGATCCATGCGCTTTATTTTAAAGACAATGAAAAAAATTGGAAAGATGAAGCGGTTAAATTTAGTTTACATGCGATAAAATTTTTCAGCGAAAATTTTGGGCTTTATGTTTATCCTAATGCATTCGTTATGTCAAGTTATGCTGTCGGCGGAGGGATGGAATATCCGGGAATCGTTTTCATTGGATATAACATACCAAATTCCCCTTATCATGGACTTTTTGGCGTTATAGTTCATGAACTTGGGCATCAATGGTATCCGATGATGATAAGTAATAATGAGACGGAATTTGCTTTTATGGATGAAGGGTTTAACACATTTATAACAAGCCTTGCTTATGAATCTTACTACGGCAGAAAAAACAATCTCCTCGATACGACACTTTGGTATGTTCGCTCATTGGGTGTTTCTGCAGACGAGAGGGAAAGCAATCAACGACAGTATTTAATGCTTGCGAAAACAGGTTATGAAGAACCGATAGCAACACACGCAGACCATTGGGATGAAAATTATCCTGCGACAACCGCTTTTTATCCTAAAACTGCAACGGTTATGTTTATGCTACAGTATGTGCTTGGTGATTCAGTTTTTGCAAAGTTAATGAAAGAGTATTACAACAGATGGAAGTTTAAACATCCATATCCCGATGACTTTTACAATCTTGCGATGGAAGTGAGCGGGAATAAAGATTTGAGATGGTTTTTTGACCAATGGTTTCATAGAACCTATACTTGCGATTACGGAATTAAATCTGTGAGATCAAAACGGACATTGAAAGATGGAAAGGAAGTTTATGAAACGAAAATTAAAATTGTTCGAAAGGGGAAAGCGGTGATGCCACTTGATATTGAAATTAAAATGAAGAATGGTGAAGTTGAAGTTGTTAAATTACCCGTTGATATTTGGCTAAACGATGAATGGGAGAATGAAGTTAAAGTTGAGCTACCGTCAAAGCCAGTTTCAGCCGAAATCAATCCCGATTTAAGGATTGCTGACATTAACAGATTGAACAACAGATATCCATTCCCGAAAGTTAAAGTTTCAGTGGATAACACATTTCAACTTGCCCAATTCGTAGCTCCTCTTGATGCGTATTGGTTGAGGTGGAGACCTTCGATTTGGTATAACATCATCGATGGGATTAAATTTGGTTTTAAATTCAACGGTTCTTATCTGCAGGATGTGATTTCGCATAAATTGTGGGCTCTTTATTCGGTAAGAAGTAAAGAGTTCGATTTTTATTTCAGCGGAAGTAGAAGGATTCCGTTTGAGGTAAGCAGAAATACATTTACAGAGTTTGAAGTGTTTAAAATCGAGGGAAGGTATGGCGGAGGATTTGAATTTAGGAAACAATTTTCAAGAACTTTGACAATTCCGCCAACTCATAACTTTAGTTTCAAAGTTCAACTATTTAAATCAACCAACGAAGAATATGTCGACCCAATTTATCAATGGGATAAGGGAAGATTGACGCGGATTGTAACTGGTTATACATACTTTAATTATGGCGAGTTTTGGAGGACGAGGTTTTCTTTATTTTTTGAATCCTCGACTATGCTGACAGAATTTAATTATTCAAAAGTTTATTCCGAACTTGTTCAATCGTTTAATCTTCCGTTTGGATACTCGTTTTTAGTTAGACTTTTTGGAGGATATGGAAATGGTAATATTCCGAATCAGACAAAGTTTTTCATCGCCACATCTTCCCCCATTGAGCAATTTTATAAGCCAATTTACAGAAGTAAAATTTTCCCTGCGGACTTTAGAAAACAGATTGAGCCATTTGGTGGCGCAGGACTGCGTGGATATATTGAGCAAAACATTGGGAATGACAGAGCGTATTCAGCAAATTTTGAGTTGAGATTTCCATCTCTTTTACCGTTTTTCAGAAGTTTGCCAGTTGTTGGGAGATTATTCAGAACTGTTCTTTTCTTTGATGCTGGTAAGGTTTGGGAACAGGGTAGGAGAACGAGTATAAAAGATGTGAAGTATGATTTCGGTTTTGGGATAAGAAGTGATTTATTCGGACAGATTTCATCGGTAACTGATGTTTTCTCAGAAATAGGTATAAGTGCGATTAGAATTGATTTTCCAATTTATGTAAGTCATCCGTTAAGTGGGGAGAAAAAGTTAAAGTTTAGGTGGGTTTTGGGATTTGATGGGACATTTTAGAGATTCGATTTCTTTTTGATATTTTTTAGCGAATGATTTATATTTATTTGCAACGAAAACAAATGTAATCGGCAAGTTGTGTTTGAGAAACTTGAGAAAATGAAGAAACGCTACGAGGAACTAACTCAACTTTTAGCACAGGCGGAGATTATCTCGGAGCCGGAAAAATACAAAACGCTTTCAAAAGAATATCATGAACTTTCTGAAATTGTCGAACTTTACAATAAATATCTCGAGACGGAGCAAATTCTAAATGAAACGAGAGCGCTTTATAAGTCTACAAACGACCCTGAACTCAAAGAACTTGCGCAGGAGGAGATTAATTCACTTCAAAATAAACTTAAAAATCTCGAGGAGCAACTCAAAGATGCTTTAATCCCAAAAGACCCAAATGATAGTAAAAACGCAATTATCGAAATCAGGGCGGGAACGGGCGGAGAAGAGGCTGCGCTTTTTGCGGCGGATCTTTTTAGAATGTATTCAAGGTATGCGGAGAAAAAAGGGTGGAAGGTTGAAGTTATGGATTTCAACGAAACCGGGCTTGGCGGGTTTAAAGAAATTATCTTTTATGTCACGGGAAATAATGTTTATGGGACTTTGAAATACGAAAGTGGAGTCCACAGAGTTCAAAGGGTTCCAATAACTGAGTCAAGCGGTAGAATTCACACATCCGCAGCGAGCGTAATTGTTTTGCCTGAGATCGAAGATGTTGAAATTGAGATAAATCCAGATGATTTGAAAATAGAGTTTTATCGAGCTGGTGGTCACGGTGGTCAAAATGTTAATAAAGTTGAAACAGCGGTTAGGATTACGCATATACCAACTGGAATAGTTGTGCAATGCCAAGATGAACGTTCGCAGTTTAAAAATCGTGAGAAGGCGATGAAAATTTTGAGGTCGAGATTATATGATAAGATGCTAATGGAGAAAGAAGCTGAAATTACAGCCCATAGACGAAGCCTTGTCAAAACAGGCGATAGAAGCGAAAAAATTAGAACCTATAACTTCCCACAAAATCGTGTTACTGATCATCGCATTAACCTTACGCTTTATAACCTTCAAGAGATCCTCGATGGCGAACTTGATCCGATTATAGAAGCCTTAAAACTTGCCGAAAGAAAGGAAAAACTCGAACAAACTTAAAAATTTATTTCGGCAGATTAAATTTTGCGTAAATTGAAAGTTTCAGCGTATCATCGCTTGGTATAAAAAGCAAAGTTGGGCGTTTGACTTTGAAGTCGGTTAAACTTATTTGAAAGTCACCTTCCACGATCAATGTTTTGTCGTCGTTAAATTTCACTTTTCCAAACATGGTTATCTCGCGCGTTATCCCGTGAAATGTTAGCAAACCTTTGGCGATTATGATTTCACCTTCCATTTTTATATCGTTGCTTTTAAAATTTACGGTTGGATATTTTAATGCTTCTACGACCTCCATAACATGCGAGTCACGATTTGAATTTCCGCTGTCAAATTTGGTGACATCTGCGATTGCTTCTGCTTTTAAGATTTTGTTTTCTTTGATGTCGAATTCGATCAAAAATTTAGCGTCGTTATTTATTGCCCTTACATTGTGAAGCGGATGACGAATGAAGTATTGGATGTATGATGTCCCTTTTTCTCCATCTATTAAAACGGTTTGAGATGGCAAACTTGAATTTGAAATTAAAGCAATTAGTATAAAAGCCAATAACCTCATGATTTACCTCCCGAATTTATTTTTTAACGAAGCATTATCACGATCATAGAAAAAGAAAGCGAAGTGAAAGTTGCGATCGCAACCCCCATATGTATTTTTTTCAATCTGTTGTAGTCCTCGGGATTAAGTCTAACATTTCTTCCAAGTATGGCTGTTGCTATCATCCCAGTTGAATGGATCCAGGCAAGCGTTTTATGTATGGCTATACTTCCCCCACTTTTTTCTCTTCTTATCAAAGGTGGTGGAGAAGTAATTGCAAGAAGCGCGGTGAGTGTATAAGATGCTATTGTTATTCTGACAAGTGTTCGGTGTCTGTCGACAAATTCGTATTTGCCATCGTAAACTTTTTTGCCATAATAACCAGACAGAGCCATAAGTCCAAGCGTTGTAAAACCCCCAAGTTGATGTAGTGAAAGCATAGTTCGTCTAAATTTTAACTCCCTTTCCCTTGCTTCGGGTGTAAGTGGGGCAATTCCAGTGATTCTAAAGAATCCTTTCTCGCCCCATAATGCTTTTTCTAATATGCTCATTTTATTCGGAAGGAGATTTATCGTTGTGTCGTTTTGTGAGTGTAGATTTTGCACCGCAAGAAAAAATAATACCAAAAAGCCCAGGCGCATAGCACCTCCGCAGTTTGTTGTTTAAAATTTAAACAAATTCAAAGTTGAATCGGTTCTTTTACTCCCACCTTACCGCTTCGGATGGAACTATGCTTGCAGCTCTTCTTGCGGGGTAGTATGAGGCGAGTGAGCAAAGAAAGATCGCAGCAATTCCGACAGCGATAAAATCTGTTAAATGCATCTCCACAGGCAAAGATGGAATTATATAAACAGTTGGGTCGAGTGGAAAGATATGATATTTCTCCTGAATTCTGCAAACGATATAGCCAATTGCACTTCCAATGCTTGTCCCAATTATTCCAATTATGATTCCTTCAAACATAAAAATTTTTACAATGTCTGAATTTTTTGCTCCCATCGCCTTTAAAATCCCAATGTCTCTCGTCTTTTCTATAACTGACATCGTAAGCGAACCAAGTATATTAAACGTTGCAACGAAAATTATCAAAGTTAAAATAACATAAGCTGTCCATCTTTCAATTTGCATAACCGAGTACAAATCCCTATGTAGGTCATACCAAGTTTTAACTTGAAACTGCTCTTCGAGTCGCGATTGAATTATTTTTTTAACGCTTTCGGATTGATTGATGTCGTGAAGTCGAATCTCTACGCCGTTGATTTTTCCCCTTACTTCGAAAAGTTCTTGTGCTGATTTCACAGAGATAAAGGCATAATACCCGTCGTAGTCTTTATTATTCGATTCAAAAATTCCGGAGACGACAAACTTTTTTACGTTTGGTTGGACAAGTCCGAAAATAGATGAGAAACTTGGACTTACAAGGGTTACTGTATCTCCAACGATGGCATTTACTCTGTCTGCAATTGTGAGCCCAAGAATTATTTTGGGAAGTCCTTTTGAATCCGAGAGGTCAAAATTTCCAAGTACAAGTTTTTCCGGTAAGCCTGATACGAGTCCTGCTTTTTCGGGGTCGATTCCCTTAACATATATAACACGGTTATTTCTGTCAGAGATCAACATTGCTTTGCTGATTATGAAAGGTGCGTATCCTTTGATCTGCGTGATATCAGAGATAGCTTTTTCTATTTTTGCGAAGTCGTCTGTGCTTAAATTTAATTTTTTCTCAATTCTTATGTGGGGATCGAATTCGATGAGAATTTTTGTAACGAGGCTATTGAATCCGTTGAAGACAGATAAAACTATTATCAAAGCGGAAACCCCAATTGTGACCCCAATTAGAGAGATCAAACTTATGATGGATATAAGTGTTGTTTTTCTTTTTGATTTAAGATATCTCCACGCGATGAAACTCGTAAAGGGGAATTTAAGCATTCCGTACGATTTATTTGATTAAAAAGAGAGGCGACCGCTTTGAGGGCGATCACCTCAGTAGTTAATTTAATAATTCCCCGCGTAGACAGACAAATTAGTTGTTCCTCGTTTTTTCACGCTAACCCACGCTTTGGCGTCAGCTACAAGACGATCTCTTACCTGTTGAGGTGTTGCGTTTGGATTTCTCGATAGGTAAAGCGCAGCTGTTCCTGCAACATGTGGTGTTGCCATCGATGTTCCGCTTAAAGTTGCGGTTGAGCTACCAATATAGGTTGATAAAATCCTTACACCCGGTGCATTTAGATCAAGCAACGAGCCCCAATTTGACCATGTAGCAAATTTATTGTTTTCATCGTAAGCTCCAACGGTGATTGCTTCTTTGACATGGGCTGGGCTATAATTTTTTGCGTCTGCACCATCGTTTCCAGCTGCAATTGCGTAAACGACGCCAGCATTTATTGAATTAACCACCGCATAATCAAGCGAATTATAACTTGTTCCAGTTCTCGCGCCAAGGCTCATATTTGCAACTATCGGCAAGTTTGGATTATTTATCTTTTGCTGAGTTACAAAATCAACCCCAGCAATTACATTTGAAAAACTTCCAGAGCCGTTATCTCCGAGCACCTTAACAGCAAAAAGTTCAACGCCTGGTGCAACTCCAACGACATAACTATTATCATCCTTTGCACCAATTGTCCCAGCGACATGAGTTCCATGTCCATTGCCATCATCAGCAGTGCCTTTGCCAGTGAAATCAACTCCCCCGACAACATTTAAATCCGGATGATTTAATTGAATTCCTGTATCGATCACATAAACTCTCACTCCAGTTACAGTTCCCGTTCCATCGCCAGCCTTAGTTGAGCTTATGTCAGCATCAATTTTGTTAATTCCCCAAGGCAACGTTTGAGCAAAAGTATGAACGATCCCGTCTTCTTCGATATAGCTTATCCTTGGATCGGATCTTAAAGCAATAAGTTTATCTTCCGGGATTTCTGCAGAAAATCCTTTTATTGTATACCGATATACATGGTCAAGATTCAGACCGTAAGTGGCTGCTATTTCACCCGCAACTTTGTTAACTGCTTCGGCGATGTTTTTAATATCGCCTTTTGGAAGAATGTTATCTTTAAAAACAACGATATATCGCCCTGGAATTGTATTCTCTGCAGATTTTATTATCGGAGCAAGCCCTTTTTCTTGCTGTGTTAACTGTTCCTGATTTGTCGGTTGACTGCAACCGGAGATGAAGCCAATTGCAAACCCAATTATTAAAACCAATATAACTGCAAAATAACCTCTCCGCATTTTTTTCTCCTTTTTTCTTTATAAAATAAAAATGTAAGAACCCGACCGCTATGGGTCGGGTTTTAAAATTAGCTAAATCTTACTTCTTGCTGGGCAATGTGTAAAGTACACCAACTTCAACTCCGAGATAATGCACCGTTCCTACAACTGCGTTATATTTAACCGTTCCAGCAAGTTTTACATTTGGTGCTGCGCTGTAGGCGACAAAACCACCTAATCCACCCGCAAGTTTTGTTTCACTTTTCGGTTTGCTGACAAAGGCAACTCCTAAATCACCGAAAACCCCAAGTTCAACCTTGTCTTGTGCATATGCAGTATAACCTAAACCATATTTAACTGGAACAAATGAATATTCAACATCATCCGCCTTTGGAAATGTAACATAGCCAAGCGAAAGTTGACCAGCAAGTCCCTTTACTTTTAAGAAATCTTCCGGAACATTATAGCGATAGTAAACAAGCCCGCCGAATCCAACCGTTGGCTTTTCACTGCGAACACCAAGCGTCAATCCAGCGCCAATATCTCGTGAAACTGCTACACTGCTAAACAGTATAACTACCGCTAAAAATAAAAATAGACTACGCATATTTGACCTCCCTTATTTAGTTTTGGGTTTTTGTTTATTTTTTAGCCTCGCTTATATTATACAAAATTTAAAATCTAAAGTCAAGAGGGTGGGGGTTTTGCTGGGCGTTTAAAGAGTTTGATTTAAAGATTAAATTTTTTAGATTATTAACTGAAAAACCAAAAGGAAAAGAAATGAGCCTTGCTGAAACCCTTAAAAAAGCGCGTGAGGGCAAGAACCTAAAACTTGAAGATGTTTCAAAAAGAACACGTATAAGCATGAAGTTCCTCGAAAAAATTGAAAATGGAACTTACGATTTTGCCCCTGAACCTTACGTTAGGGCTTTCATCAGAAGTTACGCAAGGGTGGTGGGTTTAAATCCAGATGAAGTTATAAAACAATATGAAAGCGAGATCGCCTCGCTTAAACCAAAGGAGGAAAAAAAAGAGGAGAAGAAAGTTCAATTTGACATCGCTTCATTTATTTCCGAAAACATCTTGTGGTTGATAGGTGGGTTTATCATTGTGGCAATAGTACTTTTCATTTTCTTTGGGGTTGAAGAAAGAAATACAAAGCCAACAAAGCAAATTCAAAGAAAGGGTTTTGAAACCGCAGTTGAGGAAATTTCGAAAATTAGCCCGGTTGAAAGTGTTAAATCAGAAAGTGAAATAGACAGCCTTGAACTGAAGATTGTGGCAACAGATACGGTTTGGTTTAGCGTCGTAATTGATAGCGTTCAAGTTAAAGAATTTTTAATGCCACCAAACACAAGTTTATTTTTAAAGGCAAAGAATAACTTTAATTTCACAATCGGAAATGCTGGAGGTATAAAATTTATTCTAAATGGTCACGAACTTGAGCGAGTTGGAAGAAGTGGCGTTGTTGTGAAGAACTATGTGATTGATAGAGAGAAATTAAAATCCATCTCTATCAGGAAATAGGTTTAAAACAAATTTTTTCCGACGGTCTATGAGGCAAATCGATCCGAAAATAATTGAAAGGGTCGAGGAACTCAGAAGACAAATAAGGGAACATGATTACAGATATTATGTCCTTGCTGAACCTATAATCTCCGATTTTGAATATGATATGTTGATGAGGGAATTGATCGAACTTGAACGTCAATACCCTGAGCTTGTAACTCCTGATTCCCCAACTCAAAGGGTGGGCGGAGAACCAACTAAGGAATTTCCCACTGTAACTCATCCTGTCCCGATGTTAAGTTTGAATAATGCGTTTGCTATTGAAGAGATAAGAGATTTTGATAGAAGAGTAAGAGAGTTACTCGAGGGTGAAAAATATAGATATGTTGCTGAACTTAAGTTTGATGGAGTTGCGGTGCGATTGAGATATGAAAATGGACTCCTTGTGCTTGGCGCAACGCGTGGAGATGGATTTCAAGGTGACGATATAACAAATAACATAAAAACGATTCGTTCAATCCCGTTGAGATTGATTAATCCTGACGAAAAATTTTTGAATATCGAAGTTCGTGGCGAGGTCTATATGAATAAGGTCGATTTTGAAAAATTAAATGAGGAACGTGAAAGATTGGGCGAGAAAATTTTTGCTAATCCGAGAAATGCAACCGCTGGAACTTTAAAACTTCAGGATCCAAAACTTGTCGCTCAAAGACCACTTAGATTTTTTGCATATTATCTTTTCACTGAAGAAGTCGAACTTGAGAGCCAATACGAGAATTTGCAGATACTAAAGCGACTCGGTTTTCCTGTATGTGAACATCATAAACTTTGCGAAAACATAGACGAGGTGATCGATTTCTGGAGATATTGGGAGGAAAGGCGAGATGATTTGCCTTACGAAATTGATGGGATTGTCGTCAAAGTGGATTCGATTCGTCAGCAGGAAATACTTGGAACAATAGCTAAGAGCCCAAGATGGGCAATTGCTTTTAAATTCACACCAAGACAAGCTCAAACTAAACTTTTAGGCATCACTCTTCAAGTTGGACGTGTGGGAACGATAACCCCTGTTGCTGAACTTCAACCTGTCCCGCTTGGGGGTGTGATAATAACGAGAGCAACGCTTCATAATGAGGATTATATCAAAGAAAAAGATATAAGAATTGGGGATACAGTTATAGTTGAGCGTAGCGGTGAAGTTATACCGAAAATAGTTGGTGTTGTCCTTGAGAAACGACCACCCGATGCTGTGCCATTTGAGTTTCCAAAAACATGTCCTGCTTGTGGTGGACCAATAGAAAGACCTACGGGGGAGGCAAATTATTATTGTGAAAATCCGGAATGTCCTGAGCAAGTGAGAGCAAGAATTGAACATTTCGCATCGCGTGGAGCGATGGATATCGAAGGGCTTGGAGAAGCAATCGTTGATAAGCTTGTTACACTTGGGTTCTTGAAAAGTTATGCGGATATATACGAACTCCATAAACATAAAGCAAGGCTTGTCAAAATTGAAGGTTTTGGAGAAAAGAGCGTTCAGAATCTTTTAAATGCGATTGAAAACAGCAAAAAACAACCATTTCATCGCGTTCTTTATGCTCTTGGTATAAGATATGTTGGCTCTGAAATCGCGAAACTTCTTGCGGATGCATTTGATTCAATTGACAAATTAATGCAAGCAACACCAGCTCAAATTGAATCGGTTTATGGAATCGGTCCGAGGATTGCGGAAAGCGTTTGGAAATTTTTCCACGACCAAAGAAATCTTGAACTGATCGAAAGATTAAGAAATGCTGGGTTGAATTTTGAGGTTAAACCTGAGGAGAAAGCAAAGAAAAAATTGGCAGGGAAAACTTTTGTATTCACCGGTACGCTCAAAAATTTCACACGTGAGGAAGCTAAGGAAAAGGTTGAAGAACTTGGTGGAAAGGTTAGCAATAGCGTAAGCAAAAAAACCGATTATGTTGTCGTTGGAGAAAATCCGGGTTCAAAATATGATAAAGCGAGACAACTTGGAGTTAAAATAATAACTGAAGAGGAGTTTCTTGAGCTCATTAAATAAAATATGGAGGGAAAATGTATCGTAAAATTCTATTTTTGTCGTTTCTTTTGGCACTGAGTAATTCTTTGCTTTCACAGACTTTGCCCGGAAAATTTGGATTTGGGGTTGATCTTGGCATCTCGATACTTCAGGGGCAATCAAAACCGTATATCCAACCGATCGGCGACGCAAAGGTGAGGTTGGGGGTATTCGATAGGCTTTCGCTCGTTGGAAAATTTTCCGGAGGCTGGGTTGGTTTCAAGGACAAGAATACTAACGTGAATAGTTGGACTACTGTCATAGCAGGTGAGTTGCAAAGCGAATTTCACATTATCCCTCGAAGCAAAGCCGATGCATACTTTTTTGTCTCGGGAGGGATGATTCATTATCAGCCAAATATATCTAATTATATGGGGAAAAATACACCAACGGTTGGTTTTGGTTTGGGATTGAACGCATATGTGAAACATTATTTGTCCTTTGATTTTTCCGCATCGTATAATTTGACGACAAGGGGCGATCTTGACGGAAACTCTGAAACTAAAGATAAAGATGGATTTGTTGCTCTAAAAGTTGGGATTTCATATTATTTCTATGACAAAGAGTATGTCCGTCAAGCATATATCAAAGGCAGAAGATCAAAATGATGAAATTAAAATGGTGAAAAAGTTAATTCAATCTATTATTCTTACGCTTGCGAAGTTGAAAAGCGAGATTAAAGGTAGAAAAATTATTAATTTCACAAAATCATTTCAAAGAGCAAGGTATATCGTCGTTGTAATGCCGAGGAAATTAGAACAGTTTCTCGTCGCATATGAGATGCTGAAAAATATCCCGGGTAAATACAATGTTACTATCATAGCGCCATCCGCTTTTAAAGAATATTTCACCATCAAACGATATAACTATATTGAGATCTCAGATGACAATGTGTCTTTTTCGGGGTTGCCGAAGAAAAATTTCATTAAAAAACTCGCTTTGTTTAGATATGATGTTGCAATCGATATGAGCTTTGATTTTGATCTTTTCAATGCGTGGTTATGTCAAGGGTTAAACGCTGGGGTTAAAATTGGTTTCAAGCGGGACAATGCGGATCTGTTTTATAATTTTCAACTTGCGATAAGTGAAAAGACCGATTTGAAATCCGCTTACTCTGGAATTATTGCTTCGCTAAGCATTTTTTAACAAAAAATTTTTTATATGCATTTTGAGGTGTCAAAACCGGATAAAAGCACTGTGGTTTTCAAACTTCGCGAGAAAAAACTTGACGCGTTGATTTCCCCTGAGTTGAAAGCCGAATTTCTTGCGCTATGTTCCCCAGAAATTAAAACGATAATAGTCGATCTCTCCGATGTCCAATATTGCGATAGTTCTGGTTTAAGTTCGCTTTTATTTTGTGAGCGAAGGGTTCGGGAGAACAACGGAGAGGTTTTTCTCGTTGGGGTTGCAGATAAAGTTTTAAACTTGATGAAAATAGCAAGGATTGATTCCTTGTTTAAATTTTTCAATTCGGTTGAAGAAGCTATAAAAACAAAGCGATAATCATTCATGAATTTTGCACTTCTTGATTGGATCATTGTAGTTCTTTACTTGGTTGGGGTTCTTATCTTTGGGATAATCGCAGGGGGAAGACAGAGAAACACCGTTGATTATTTTCTTGGGGCAAGACAAATTCCCTGGCTTGCTGTTTGTTTTGCTGTTGTGGCAACCGAAACGAGCGCTTTAACATTTTTAAGCATCCCGGGCGTTGCATATGCAACGAATTTAAATTTTTTACAATTGACATTGGGGTATATCATCGGTAGGACAATTGTAGCTTTTCTTCTTCTACCGGCTTATTATAAAGGTGAACTTGCAACAGCGTATCAATTTTTGGGCATAAGATTTGGTAGAAAAATTAAGAATTTCGCTTCGATCGTTTTTATGCTGACCCGGCTTGCAGCTGATGGTGTCAGACTCTTCACAACAGCTATACCTCTTGCGATAATTTTAAAAAGTTCTGATAAATTTGCAGGCTGGACGGAGGCACAAATTTATATTGTTTCGATAGCAATTATTTCGTTTGTAACTTTTTTGTATACTTTTGTCGGCGGCGTAAGAGCAGTTATATGGATGGATGTCGTTCAAATGTTCATTTACATCGGCGGAGCAATCGCTTCCATAGTTTTTCTTTTAGTTAAGATAGATGGAGGGGTAACGCATGTTTTAAACTTTTCGGCTGAAAAATTTAAAATTATAAACTGGGGATTTGATAAACCGCTAAAGGAATTTTTCAGTCAGCCTTATACCTTATTTGCGAGTTTAATCGGTGGGGCTTTTCTTTCCATGGCTTCGCATGGCGCAGATCAATTGATAGTTCAACGACTTCTGACCGCAAATTCATTGAAAAATAGCCAGAAGGCTTTGATAACGACAGGTTTCATTGTCGCGTTGCAATTTTTTATGTTTCTTTTTCTCGGACTGATGCTTTATACTTTTTATAATGGTGAAAAAATGAATCCAAATGAAGTCTTTGCACACTTTATCGTAAATTATATGCCAAGTGGAATTTCAGGGCTTATAGTTGCGGGGCTTTTTGCAGCTGCGATGTCGACCCTTGCTGGCTCGATGAGTTCGCTTGCTTCATCTGCGATGATGGATATATACAAGCCTTATTTCGGAAAAGGAACTGACGAGGGGAAAGAACTTTTAATTTCAAGAATTATAACTGCGATATGGGCTATCCTTTTGGTTGGCTCTGCGATATTTTTTATGGGGACTAAAAAAACGGTTGTTGAGCTTGCTTTAAGCATCGCTTCGTTTACATATGGAGGACTGCTTGGTTCGTTTTTGCTTGGTATTCTATTTAAGAAGGTTAATGAAGTGGATGCGATAATTGGATTTATATTCGGTATCGCTGTGATGGTTTATGTAATTTTGAATACAAAAATTGCTTGGACATGGCATACTTTGATCGGCGCAGGGACCGCGATCTTTGTTGGAAATGTGGTTTGCTTCATAAGGTCAAAGGTTGAGCGCAGAAGTTAAGTTAGTTGAATTTTGATGGCGAAAATTTTTAAATTTATCAAAAAATTTTTTCTAACTCGAAATTCAAATAAAATCTGGAGGTTAAAATGAAACTGCCAAAATTTAAAAATGAACCTTTTACCGATTTCTCGAAACCCGAGAATCGAAGAAAAATGGAAAAGGCTCTCGCAAAGGTTGAGAGCGAACTTGGGAAGGAGTATGATATTATAATCGGTGGAGAAAGGATAAAGACAGAGGAAAAATTTTACTCTTATAACCCATCGAAAAAAGATCAAGTTGTTGGAATTTTACAGAAGGGAAACGCTGAGATTGCGAAGAAAGCGATCGAGGTTGCAAATGACGCATTTAAGGAATGGGGAATGACTAAGCCTGAATATAGAGTTAAAATAATGCTAAAAGCAGCGCAATTATTGAGAAAGAGAAAATTTGAATTTGCAGCGTGGCAAGTTTTTGAAGTTGGGAAAAATTGGGCTGAGGCAGACGCAGATGTAGCTGAAGCGATTGATTATCTCGAGTATTATAGCAGATGGGCGCTTCATTATGCCAAAGGTGCTCCTGTTGTGAAATATCCTGGAGAAAAAAATGAAATGGTTTATATACCACTTGGTGCTGGTGCAGTTATCCCACCATGGAATTTCCCGCTTGCAATTTTGCTTGGAATGACGGTTGGAGCACTTGTCACAGGAAATACCGTTGTCCTTAAACCATCGAGCGATTCACCTGTCATTGGGGCAAAGTTTTACGAGTTGATGAAGGAAGCCGGGCTTCCGGATGGAGTATTGAACTTCGTTACAGGTCCGGGTTCGGCGGTTGGAGATACACTTGTTGCGCATCCGAAAACGAGATTTGTGGCATTTACTGGATCAAAGGAGGTTGGAATCCATATTTACGAGCTCGCTTCAAAAGTTCAGCCCGGTCAAATTTGGCTCAAGCGTGTGATAGCTGAGATGGGTGGAAAAGACGCTATCATTGTTGATGATGAAGTTGATCTTGATTCGGCGGTTAAAGGAGTTGTAGTTTCTGCTTTTGGTTACCAAGGGCAAAAATGCTCTGCATGTTCGAGGGCGATAGTTGTTGAAAGCGTTTATGATAAATTTATCGAAAAACTTGTTGCGGAAACCGAGAAGCTCGAAATTGGACCTGCAAAAGATAATTATCCAGTTGGACCAGTGATAAATGCAGGGGCTCAGCAGAAAATTTTATCGTATATTGAAATTGGGAAATCGGAAGGAAAACTTTTAACGGGTGGAGAAGCTGTCAGACAAGACGAGGGGTATTATATAAAACCAACCATCTTTGCTGATGTTGATCCCAAAGCGAGGATAGCTCAGGAGGAAATTTTCGGTCCAGTTCTCGCGGTTATAAAAGCGAGAGATTTTGACCATGCTCTTGAAATCGCGAATGACACAGAATATGGATTAACTGGCTCTGTCTATACAAAGAACAGGAAAAAGATTGAGAAAGCGAAAAAATTATTCCATGTTGGTAACCTTTACATAAATCGCAAGTGCACAGGTGCAATAGTTGGAGTTCACCCGTTTGGTGGATTTAATATGAGTGGAACGGATTCAAAAGCGGGTGGACCTGATTATCTTTTGCTTTTCTTGCAGGGTAAGGCTATATCTGAGAAAGTAAAATAAAACAAAAATCGCACTTCAATGAAAATACATGAATATCAAGCGAAGGAAATTTTGAAAAAATTTGGTGTTGCGGTCCCTAAAGGTCGAGTTGCTTTCACACCTGAAGAAGCAGTTGAAGTTGCAAAAGAAATCGGAGGGGAAGTTTGGGTTGTAAAAGCACAAATACATGCCGGTGGTAGAGGAAAAGCAGGTGGAATTAAACTCGCAAGGAGTTATGATGAGGTTTATCAACATGCTAAAAATATGCTTGGTTCAAAACTTGTAACCTATCAAACTGGTCCTGAAGGTAAAATTGTCAAAAAAGTTCTCGTTGAGGAAGGTTTAAGCATCCAAAAGGAGCTTTATGTTGGGATAACTCTTGATAGAACTGTTTCAAGAAATGTGGTGATGGTTTCAACAGAGGGTGGAGTTGAAATTGAACAGGTGGCTGCTGAAAGTCCTGAAAAAATTTTAAAAGAATATGTTGATCCTAAAACTGGATTTATGCCTTATCAAGCGAGACGACTTGCCTTCGGGCTTGGACTTGAAGGTGAGGCGTTTAAGAACGCTGTTAAGTTTTTGATGGCTTTATATAAAGCTTATGAAGAAACCGACGCATCGCTTGCGGAGATAAATCCACTTGTCCTCACAACCGATGGTCAGGTTTTAGCTCTTGATGCGAAAATGAATTTCGATGATAACGCTCTGTTCCGACACCCCGAAATCGTTGAATTGAGAGATATCGATGAAGAAGATCCGCTTGAGGTTGAGGCTTCAAAGTATAACTTGAACTATATTCGCTTAAATGGAAATGTTGGTTGTATGGTCAATGGCGCAGGGCTTGCAATGGCTACAATGGATTTAATTAAACTCGCTGGTGGAGAGCCAGCAAACTTTCTTGACGTCGGCGGTGGCGCGAAAACTGAAACGGTTGAGCAAGGATTTAGGATAATTTTATCTGACCCGAATGTAAAAGCGATCTTGATAAATATATTTGGTGGTATCGTCCGATGTGATCGCGTTGCAGTTGGAGTTGTTGAAGCAGCTAAAAAAGTTGGCGTAAATGTTCCCGTTGTGATAAGACTTGAAGGAACAAACGCTGAAGAAGGTGCGAAGATATTGAAAGAATCCGGATTGAATTTCATAGTCGCAAATGGATTTAAAGATGCGGCTGAAAAAGTTGTTAAAGTCTTAAGCGATCTTGGGATAAAATAAAGGCTCGGGGAGGTTTTCCTCCTCCCCCTCTTGAAAAATTTAAATCTCTCTCACAATGCCAAAAAGGCTTATAACAGAAAAAACCGTCGTCGATCTTTTTAATCAAGGTAAAACTGAAATTGAGATCGATAAAAATACCATCGTCACGCCCTCAGCAAGGGACAAAGCCTTGCAGTTAAGGATAAAATTCATCGAAAAGAGCGAAACTCAACAAAAGTTTAACTATCCATTAAAACCTGAGACAAGGTTAGATGCAAAGAAAGTTGTAGCCATCGCAAGTGATCATGCGGGATTTAGGTTAAAAGAAGAACTCAAAAAATTTATCTCTGATCTTGGATATTCCGTTCTTGACCTTGGAACGAATTCTGAATCGCCGGTTGATTATCCGGATTTTGCTTATGCGGTTGCTTATGCGATTATATCTGGAAAAGCGTGGCGCGGTGTAGTGGTCGATGGAACTGGGGTTGCTTCGGCAATCGTTGCAAACAAAGTCCCGGGAATAAGAGCTGTATCTTGTCATAATGAATTTACAGCAAGAATTAGCAGAGAACATAATGATGCAAATGTCCTCACGCTTGGCGCAAGGGTAATCGGAAGTGAACTTGCTAAAGAGATTATAAAAACTTTCCTTGAAACAAATTTCGGCGGAGGCAGGCATCTTCAGAGGCTGAACAAGATTTTTGAAATTGAGGGAAAATATTTAAAGCAAAGGTGAACAATTTGAAATGCCAAAAGCAATAGGTAGCCCAATAAAGAAGGATCAAGCCTTCTTTGAAAATGAAGACAATATGAAAAACTTACTTCGCATTTTAAACGCAAAAGCGGAGCAGATAAAACTTGGTGGGGGAAAAGACGCAATTGAAAAACAGCACAAAAGAGGAAAATTAACAGCAAGAGAAAGAATTCAAAAGCTAATAGATCCCGGAAGCGAATTCCTTGAAATTGGTCTATTCGCTGGTTATGGAATGTATGAAGAGTATGGAGGTGCTCCATCGGCTGGGGTTGTTGTTGGGATTGGCAAAATTCATGGCCGAGATGTCGTAATAGTTGCGAATGATGCAACTGTTAAAGCGGGCGCATGGTTCCCAATTACATGCAAAAAGAATCTCCGCGCTCAAGAAATTGCGATGGAAAATAGGATACCGATCGTTTATCTTGTAGATTCAGCCGGCGTTTTCCTTCCTTTACAAAGCGAGATCTTCCCGGATAAGGAGCATTTCGGGAGAATTTTTAGAAATAACGCTATAATGTCTTCGATGGGAATACCACAAATAGCGGCGATTATGGGACCCTGTGTTGCTGGTGGAGCGTATCTTCCGATTATGAGCGATGAAGCGTTGATCGTTGAAGGAACGGGCAGTGTTTTTCTGGCTGGTCCTCATCTTGTTAAAGCAGCTATAGGAGAGGAGATAGACATTGAAACACTTGGTGGCGCAACAGTTCATAGCGAAATAAGCGGAGTCACAGATTATAAATGCAAAAACGATGAAGAAGCTATCGAAACAATAAGAAGCATAATCTCAAAACTTGGAGAAACACCAAAAGCAGGTTTTAACCGAGTTGAACCTAAACCACCAAAATATGATCCTTATGAAATTTATGGAATTATCCCAAAGGATATTTCTCGACCTTATGATATGTATGAAGTTTTGGCAAGGATTGTTGACGACAGTGAGATCGATGAATATAAAGCTGGATACGGCAAAACGCTTATTTGTGCCTACGCGAGAATCGATGGTTGGGCTGTTGGAATAGTTGCGAACCAAAGATCCATTGTGAAAACAAAACTTGGAGAGATGCAATTCGGAGGTGTAATTTATTCCGATAGCGCTGATAAAGCAGCGAGATTTATTATGAACTGTAATCAAAAGAAAATTCCGCTCGTTTTCTTTCAGGATGTCACTGGATTTATGGTCGGTAAAAGGGCAGAGTGGGGCGGGATCATAAAAGACGGAGCGAAGATGGTCAATGCAGTTGCAAATAGCGTCGTTCCAAAGTTTACTTTTATAATTGGAAATAGCTTTGGCGCTGGAAATTATGCGATGTGTGGCAAAGCATATGACCCAAGATTTATATTCGCATGGCCAACCGCACAAATTGCTGTTATGGGCGGGAAGCAGGCAAGCGAGACATTGTTAAGCATAAAACTCTCTCAGATGGAAAAGGAAGGAAAGGTAATCACCAAGGAAGAGCAAGAGAAACTTCTAAAGGAAATTCAAGAAAGATATGAAAAAGAAATGGAACCGATCTTCGCGGCTGCACGACTTTGGGTTGATGGGATAATTGATCCAGTTGAAACAAGAAAAATTATCTCACGAGGAATTGAAATAGCCAACAACAATCCATATATCCCAAGGTTTAATGTTGGGGTCATTCAAACTTAAGCTTTTTTCCGTCATTTTTATAACTGCTTTAGCATATTCGCAATCGGTTTTATTTAATCCATTGGTAGAAAACAAAGTTTTTTATGTCAAGCGGGTCAGGGATTTTATAAGAAGTGATGAATTTAAAATTTTCAAGGATAAATTGGGGGATTTAATTGCTGTTGATTTGATCTACAAAAAATCGCTTGTTATCTGCAATTACGACATCGCTGATGCTCTTCTCGTTTGTGGGCTTTCCACGCTTGACCATAGAAAAATTAAATTTAAAGTCCCAATCCTTGGGCTGAAACTCCCTATATTTTTAACCTCTGAAAGTGAGGATGAATTTAAACTTAGAACCGCAAATCTACCGTCGCATATTTTTTCAGACACACTTGACGATAGGGATAAACTCCAACATTTCTTTCTTTCCGCTTATATCACTTATATAAATGGCGGGAAAATTACTGCAGATAAAATTGGGATTTTGATTGAGAAAGGAGAAAAGTTTGGTTTAAATCTTGTGTGGGATGAGAGAGATATTATGACAAATAGGCTGGGACAAGAATTTGGTTTTCAACTTCATAAAAATCCATTCGTTTTGCCTTCGCGATTTTTAGGGATTATTTCAAAAAAATTTTCACCACCCTAAAAAATCTAAGTGCGAATTCCAGACTTAACTTTTCCCCAATGCATAAAAATTTCTCCATCGGTTTGTCCTCGATTAAAATTTTCTCGATTTCAACTTGCCTTTCAAATTCCGGTTCTAAAATCACCCTCACCTCGGGTAAATCTCTTTTTTCAAAGGCAAGTGTAATGCATTTATCACTTTGCTCGATTGTTATATTAATTCTCATATTTTGCAATCTCAGGTTTCTAATCTTAAAAAATCCAAATTCTTTCCTTATCTTTGGCGAGAAATACAATTTCTTCTCAAATGCGTCAACGGAGAAATCACAGTATTTTTCAATGGCGAATTGAATAAACTCCGAAAGTGAAAAAATAGAGTCAATGTTTATATTCCCAAGTTCAATGTCTTTACTTTTAAAGATGATTTCGCTGGTTTTGTTGATTTCTACCTTGCTTAATCTCTCCAGCCATGCTTCATCCTTTAAGACATTAGCAAACAAGTATAGCGGACTGATGACATCATTTCTATCTTCAATATTTTCGCTCTCGATCAATTTTTTTAATCTTGTCCATGTAAATTTCGCAAAAAGTTTATCTTTTGAACAACGCAAATATTCCCCACATGCTTTGATGTAATCCCACTTCAATTCTTCATCGTACTCAAATATCCCCAAAAGTGAAAACTTTGAAGGTATCTCACCTTTTAAATTTATGAATCTACCTATAAATTCAAGCGTGTCTCTAACGCTTTTGTATTCTCCTATTTTAAGCAATGCTGGAATTGCGCTTAGAATCTCTTTGACATTTACTTTGTGACTTTTTATGTCGCTTATCAAAAACTTTCCGAGCGTTTCGATGTTTTTAGTGAATTTGGTTATAAATGCAAGGGCAAGTTTGTAATCGTTATTTAAATTTTCGTTTGGCGTCGAAATTACGAGTCGTCTTCGGAATTTGTCTTCAACATCTTTGAAGTTTTCTTTAAAAATTTTGTTTGGAGATTTTAATGCAAGTTTGTAAAGTTCTTTTGAAAGTAAAATTGGGTCTTTCACATTTACTGGGCGTTTGATATTTCCGATAATTGCGAAGTTGAAGGATTTTTCTTTGCCGGATGTGATTTTATAACAAATTTTTGCAACCAAATCATCATCGATATCGAATTGTATTGATTCGGGCTTTCTCGAACTTCCGAAAAGTAAAGCGAAAAGTTCATTGTTAAAGACGAAGACACATTTTAATTTTTCATCAAATCCGAAGGAAAAATTTTTTAGTGGAATGTTGGGCGAGCTTAAAACGTTTGGCGAAACTTTAATTTGCAGGCAAATCTCGATATCTTCGTGGCTTGTAATTAGGTAATTCAAAAGTAAGATTGGCTTTTTAGGATGGACAAATGTCGTCTCTTGAAACTTCACAGAATTTATCTTGAAATCGCGCACAATTGATTCTGGTTTAAGTAAAATTTTCGCATCCGTCGGCGATAAAAGTTTGTCTTCTTTTTTCAAAAATAATTTCAACTCTTGAATAAGTCGGAGTGGCAGAAAGGATATGTTTTCTATTCCAGTTTCGCAAACATTAGCGATGATTTTTTCGTTGTGTATGAAACAATTCTTTTCGATCTCGCGATAAATTCCTGTATCTTTTTCCCCGAGCTTTTTTTGTGCGGTTCTTAAGGATTTATTTTCGAGTTTAAGTTCAACTTTTTGGATTTCCTTTTTGAGGTTCCAGTAAGTTTTTAGTGCGCCAAATTTTTTAGGATTGTTGAGGTATAGAAGCGAGTTTAAAATCAGACGGTCGAGGTTAAAAAAGAATGGGTTTTCGATTTGCGAAAAATAAACATTACTGGTTATCGCGATTATTCGCCCATTATTTTCAAACTCAAATAAAATTTTCTTGTTATAATCTATCTCTTCTCCTTTTTTTTCGACCGCAATAATTTTTAGTTTTTCAGGATTTCTGTTCAAATAAGCGATTTCCAGAAATTTTCCACTACGAGATGGAGAAAATGTAATAGTTCCGTTTGGAAGTTTTCTAAAAATGGGATGACCAAGGAAAGAGACAAAACCTTTTCGCACCATGGTTGTGGGTTCGTAAAATTCAACCCCTTCGAAATCTGGTTCGATTGGTTCAATTTGTAACTCATTTAAAAGTTTTACGGCAGATAAGGTTAGAAGCAGATTTCCACCGCGATTGATAAAATCTAAAAGGATTGATTTGAGACTTTCATCTTTTACAATCTCGGGAAGTTTTAAATCTTTTTCGTAGTGCCACCAGATAATGTTGAGTTCTTCGAGTTTTGTCTGAGTGATTTTTTCGATTTCGACTTTAACAACGCTTCCGATTCTCGATTTTGCCCATTTGTATGCTTGCGTCTGTTCGTCTGTTGGTTCTGGGTCGATTAAAAATGCAATTTTCATTAGTTTTTTGACATTGACATTTTTTTATAATTTATCAAGTGTTGATTTCAATTTAAAACGAAACCTGGGAAATTTCGTTTTTTGCTTTTTTTGATTTATTTTTTAGCGTAAGCGATAAAAATAAACCTCAAGTTGTCGATGGACCGTCTTTGGGCTCCGTGGAGAGCAAAGTATATTGAAAGTTTCTCAAACTCAAATCCGGACGAGAAAAAAGAGTGCTTGTTTTGTGAAAAGGCGAAATCGAGTGAAGATGAGAAAAACTTTGTCCTTTTTCGTGGGGAAAAGTGCTATATAATAATGAATCTTTTTCCCTATAACTCCGGACATATAATGGTTGTGCCATATAAGCATACGCCTAATTTTTCCGATTTAACTGACGAGGAGATGCTTGAGGTTATGCAGGTTATAAAAAAGGGGATTCGCGCGCTTGAAATCGCACTTAAACCTCATGGATTTAATATCGGGGCAAACCTTGGCAAAGTAAGCGGGGCTGGGATTGATGAGCACATCCATTTTCATATTGTCCCAAGATGGAACGGTGATACGAATTTTATGCCTGTAATCTCTGAAACAAAGGTGATCTCTGAACTTATTTCGGATACTTACATAAAGATTAAAAATGCACTTGGTTTAATTTCAGATTAAACCGTTACCCTCTTTACCGCATCAAAATAAGTGAAGAAATAAAAACAAAATGAAGAAGAATTATGAAAGCAAAATTTTTATTCTTAGCACTTTCTTTAGTTCTGTTGATTTATGGATGCACAAAAGAGTCGGAGATCGTTTCATCGCTTTCTAATTCCGACAAGGAAGTTATAAGGCAAATAATTGAAAGCGATGACTTTATCGCTTCTGTTGATGCTGCGTTAAACGATGGGACATATCTACCGCCGAATTTTGATTTCGGTTTACTTTCAAAGGAGTTTTATCCGTTGCGGTGGGGGAGAATTGTGAAAAAGGTGACCAAAGAATATGCTTATGATCAGGTTAACGATACGCTTGTTGTTGTAACTATAACCCGAACCGTTGAGTCTGATTTGAAGATCGCTGGGACATATACAGCTGGAAATACGACTCCTGACACAGTTATAACCAAGCCTCTAACTGAAATTTTCAAGCGTAAAGTCCAAGTTGTTAAAGTTTCCAGCGCTGATACTACGCGAGCAAGGAAGTGGAGAATTTGGGCTGTTTCTTTAGTCCAAGGTGGAACCCAAAATTCAAACATCGTTATCAAGAAAATATCGTTGACCTTGCCAAATGGTAACGTTGTTGAGGTGACGGATCCATTGAATCAGTTTTATCGACCTGGGTTTTTGGGACATCGTGATGGTGTTCCATCCTTAAATCCATCTGCGACTGTTAAATTTACTGTCACGGTGCAAAGCGCAACGCCTGATACGGATATTGTTTTTATGACTTATGGAGTTGACAGATTTGGATTCTTTAGAGCAAGGAAGTTGTTTAAACTTGTTTCTTCCACAACTGGTGAAGAGGTGTATGAAGCTGATGTGAAAGTTCACTTGCATAGGGGTTCGTTTAATGCGATGGTTCATGCTATTTCGAGAGAATCTTTATATGATGATTCCGCACCTATATCTGTTTCAGTTTGGGGCGTGCCTTATGTAGTGCATTAATGTTAAAATGTGGGGCAGGTTTAACCTGCCCCCGCTTTTTGTTAAATTCATACATCGATGGGTAGATGCTCAACAAATCTGATATAGAGCTCGTAAATGAATTCAAAAATGGAAATATATCAGCATTTGATGAAATCGTTCGAAGATATCAAAGAAAGGTTTACGGACTTGCGAGAAAGATACTTGGAAATCATGACGACGCCGATGATGTCGCGCAAGAGGTCTTCATCAAACTTTACTATTCTCTTGGTGATTTCAAGGGCGAATCAAGTTTGTTTACATGGATTTACAGAATTACCGTTAACGAGTGCAACAATGTTTTAAGAAAGAAAAAGATAAAAGAATTTGTTCAGATAGAGGATATAGTGAACCTTTTGAGGTATAGCCAAACTCCCGAACAAGAACTTCTCGATAAAGAGAGAAAAAATTTAATTGAAAAGGCGATAGAAAAACTTCCGCCTAAACAAAGAATGATTTTTATTATGCGTTTTTTCGAAGACCTTGATTATGAGCAGATTTCGAAGATACTTAACAAACCAGTTGGAACTTTAAAGGCAAACTACTTCCATGCGGTCAAAAAAATACAAAAGTTCATAAAGGATGAAATGCAATGAGATAAAAAATAATCTAGTCGATTTCGCAACTGGGAAAATTGATTCTATCGAAATAAAAAAACATCTTGAAGTATGTGAGAGTTGTAAGGCTGAATTTTTTGAGATAAAGAGCCTTGTTTCTGTTTTAGGTGATTATAATTTTGAAGAGCCTTCGGAATTTTATTGGGCGAATTTTCTCCCACGCGTTAGGAAAAAGATAGCAAGACGTATGAATGATGCTGGGGTTTTTGCGCTTAAACCGGTTTTTCTTGCACCTTCACTCGTTACCGTAATCATTGGGTTTTTGTTCGGACTTGTTTTTTCGAACATATCAACGAAGCAGGATGAGATTTATATTTCACAAACATTTGAGTTAAGAACGACGGGCGTTTTTATCAAACCATATGAACTATCTGAGTTTAACGAGGAAACGTTGGAACAGGCGGTTTCTTATCTTTATGAAAAATATCAACTTCCGAAGTTGGATATGGAAGCGGATGATTATCAACACATCGATGTTGAGGAAGTTTTAAGTCGAATTTCAAACAAATTTTAATTTGAGATGAGGAAGATAATTTTAACTATCGTGGTGGTACTTTTCTTAGCAAATGCTCTATCTGCTCAAGATTATATGGGCATGGGACAGCGTTGGAGAGAGAGGATCCTTGAATTTAAAAAAGTTCGTCTTCTCGAGATTTTAAAACTTGATGAACAAAACTCCGTTAAATTTTTGAATAAGTATACAAAATTTTCGAACGAAATGGATCAACTCGAACTTGAAAGAGAAAGGATCGTGAGCGAGATGGAGTTTAAATTAAGGCGCGGGGACAAAGAAGGTTATGATAAATCGGTTCAGGAGTTGCTTGAACTCGGAAAGAAAGAGTATGAGATGCGTGTTAATTTTTATAAGGAGTTAAAAGATATTTTAACGGAACAGCAAATTGCGCAAGTGGTTGTGTTTGAGCGAAACTTTAGACGCGAGTTTATGAACGCAATTCGTGATATACAAAGAGAAAGGATGAGAAGAAGATTTTAAAGCCTGCCTTTGTATCGCTTTAAAAATTTTGTCCATTCCTTTTTGAAAGTGTAGGGGGATATTATGATTTGACAATTTGTCAATCAAGTATTAAATTTATTTCGTGGAATGAAATTATCGGTGTAATCATACGATGAACATCGCCGTTTTTGCTTCTGGTCGTGGTTCAAATCTTATGGCAATCCTTAACGCCATAAAGAAAGGCGTTTTAAAGGCAAAAATTTCCGTGGTCATAAGCAACAACTCGAACGCCGGTGCCCTTGAGATAGCGAGGGCAAATGGAATCGATGCCTTGCATATTAGTAGAAAGCAATTTTCAAGCGATGAGGAGTATGTGAGAAAAATTTTGGATGAATTGAGGTCAAGGAATATTCAACTTATCGTTCTTGCAGGATATATGAAAAAAATACCTCCCGAGGTGATAAAGGAATACCCGAATCGTATTCTCAATATTCATCCTGCCCTTTTGCCGTCTTTTGGCGGGCAGGGAATGTATGGACTTAATGTCCATAGGGCAGTAATTGAATCTGGTGTGAAAATAACTGGCGTTACCGTCCATATCGTGGATGAAGAATATGACCATGGTCCCATTGTTATGCAGAAAGCAGTTGAGGTTAGGGATGATGATACGCCAGAGACTTTGGCTCAAAGAGTTTTGGAGGTAGAGCATGAAGTCTATCCGCAGGCGATAAAATTGTTTGTTGAAGGGAAGGTAAAAGTATTAGGAAGAAAGGTGTTTATCCAAAATGAGGATTAAAACTGCGCTTATCAGCGTTTACGATAAGACCGGAATAGTTGATTTCGCGAGAGAACTTCAAAATCTCGATATAGAAATTATTTCAACTGGGGGAACATATAATCTTTTGGTTCAAAACGGGATAAAAGCGAGGAAAGTCGAAGAGATAACAGGTTTTCCGGAGATCCTTGATGGTAGAGTTAAAACGCTTCATCCGAAAATTTTAGCAGGGATTCTAGCAGTAAGGGATGAACCCGGACATATTGAGCAGTTAAAACAGTTTGGAATTGAACCCATAGATCTTGTCGTTGTCAATCTTTATCCGTTTGCTCAAACGATATCGAAAAAAGATTTTAAACTTGAAGAAGCGATTGAGCAGATTGACATTGGTGGGGTTACGCTTTTGAGGGCGTCCGCTAAAAATTACAAGTATGTCGCTGGGATTGTAAACCCAGATAAATATGGTGAGATAATTTCAGAGTTAAAATCAAATGGTTGTGAACTTTCTGAGAAGACAAGGCTTTCGCTTGCTGTTGAGATATTTCAGCATACTTCTCATTATGATGCCATTATAGCAAACTTTTTATTCTCGCAATTAACCGAAGATGTTTTACCAAAGGTTTTTTATCTTAACCTCGGCAGGGCAAAGAACCTACGCTATGGAGAAAATCCGCATCAAAGATCTGCTCTTTACGGGGATTTCTTCGATTACTTTGAACAACTGCATGGAAAGGAACTTTCCTTCAACAACATTCTCGATATAAGTTCAGCCACTGAACTTGTCCTCGAGTTTGATAAACCCGCGTGCGCCATTGTTAAGCACACAAATCCTTGTGGTGTCGGCGTGGATGATACTTCAATACTTGAAGCATTTAGAAAGGCTTTCGCAACAGATACAATTTCTCCATTTGGTGGGATAATTGCTTTTAACAGACCTGTTGATTTGAAAACGGCAATTGAAATTGATGAGATTTTTTCTGAGGTTATAATCGCGCCTGAGTTTTCATCGGATGCGTTGAGCTTCTTGACGAGAAAGAAAAATAGAAGATTGATAAGGTATAAAAATATCAACTTAAAGGATATGGGCTTTGATTTTAAGAGGGTTATTGGTGGAGTTTTGGTGCAAGAAGCTGATCTTGTGGATCTTGAACCTTTAAATTTGAAAGTCATGACAAAGAGAAAACCAACAGTTGATGAGATGGAGGCTTTGATTTTTGCTTGGAAAGTCGTAAAACATGTGAAGTCAAATGCGATAGTTTATGCGAAGAAAGACAGAACCCTTGGAATTGGTGCAGGACAGATGTCAAGAGTTGACGCGTCTAAAATTGCGGTGATGAAGGCTAAGGAAATGGGTCATGATTTGAGGGGAAGTGTTGTCGCGTCAGATGCTTTTTTCCCATTTCCGGATGGATTAATTGAAGCGATAAAAGCTGGGGCAACCGCTGTGATTCAGCCCGGTGGTTCGGTGAGAGATGAGGAAATCATAAAGACAGCTGATGAATATAATATTGCAATGGTTTTTACAGGAATAAGGCATTTTAAACACTAAAATAAATGGAGAAAAATGGGACTTTTCAATTTATTTACCGCGGATATAGCGATCGACCTTGGAACCGCAAACACCTTAATATGGATGAAGGGTAAGGGAATAGTTTTAAATGAACCCTCGATCGTAACATATGACAGAAGCACGAGGAAAATCGTCGCCATAGGTCGAGAGGCAAAAGAGATGCTTGGGCGAACACACAAGGATCTTCAAACGATAAGACCGCTTAAAGATGGTGTCATAGCTGATTTTGAGATGGCTGAGGGAATGTTAAGGGAGTTCATCAAGAAAATCCATGTTAATTGGTTTCCAAGCAGACGCGTTGTTATAAGCATTCCAAGTGGTGTAACCGAGGTTGAAAAAAGAGCTGTGCGCGATTCCGCGGAACATGCCGGAGCTAAGGAGGTTCATTTGATCCCCGAGCCGATGGCTGCAGCTATTGGAATTGGAATCGATGTCACGGAGCCGTACGGTAATATGATAATCGACATTGGAGGTGGAACGACAGAGATTGCGGTTATCGCTTTGTCTGGGATCGTGACACAAGAGTCAATAAGAATAGCTGGTGATGAGATGACGAATGCGATAATTCAACTGTTTAAAAAGTCGTATAATGTTCTGATTGGAGAGAGAACTGCAGAAGATATAAAGTGTGAGGTCGGCTCTGCTGTACCGCTTGAGGAAGAGGTGACAATTCAAGTTAAAGGGCGGGACCTTGTTACTGGAATACCTAAAATAGTTGAAGTGAGTTCCGTTGAAATTCGCGAGGCTTTAAATGAGCCGATAATCGCGATAATCGATGCTATAAAACTCGCCCTTGAAAGAACTCCGCCAGAACTTGCAGCTGATATACTTGATAGAGGAATTATGCTTACAGGTGGAGGTTCGCTTCTCAAAGGTCTTGACGAGAGAATAAGAATGGAAACAGGGTTACCAGTCCATGTTGCAGAAGATCCATTGACAGCAGTTGTGCGAGGTGCCGGAAAAGTGCTTGAAAACCTTGAGGCATATTCAAAAGTTCTCATCAAAAGCCAACGCTATTGATGCAAAGAATTTTTTCTCAAATTGCTCAACATATAAAGGAATATTTCGTACTTTCAATTCTGATTCTGATTTCGCTAACACTGCTTTTCACCAAAAACTCACCTAAATCACACATTTTGAGTACAATTGCTGTTGAGGTCTCTGGAATTTCAAAATCTATCTTGAACATCATTCCGAATTTTTATGATCTAAAAGCTGAAAATAAAGAATTAAGAAAAGCAAATATACTTTTGTTAAACGAACTAAGCCAACTCCGTGAGGAAAAACTTGAGAACATTCGCTTGCGCAAGCTTTTAGGCTTCAAAGAAAAAAATAATAGTTATAGTTTTGTCCCAGCTGATGTCGTCGGAAAAACGCTTGTGAGCCCGTATAATTACATAGTTCTGAATGTTGGCTCAAACGATGGGATTGAAATAAATATGCCGGTTATATGCGAATCTGGAGTCGTTGGGAAAATTATGAAAGTTGGAAAAAATTATTCTATTGGGATGATTTTGCTTCATAAAGATTTTCGGGCAAGCGCTAAAATTCAAAGAAGTCGCATTGACGGAATAATTAGTTGGAATGGTGATGAATATCTTTCAATGTTAAATGTGGCAAAAACGATGGATGTTGAAGTTGGTGATGTGGTCATAACCTCTGAGTATAGCACGATTTTCCCACCGGGGTTTGAGATTGGGGTTGTGGCTGAAATAGATAACTCTGTCCCGGGTCTATTTAAAAAAATCAAAGTTAAGCCGTCGGTTGATTTTACAAAACTTGAAGAAGTTTTCGTTGTGAAGTATAAGTATGACATTGAAAGGGAGGAGATAGAACAGAACATCTTGAGAAAATAAATTTTATTGATAATGGTTTACCTTAGATATTTGCTGGTTGGATTGATTTTGCTCCTTTTGCATATAAGTGTCGTGCCGTTGATTACAATTGAAGGGATTCCGCCGGATTTAATGCTGATTTTCGTTGTGTATATCGCTTTAAAAAATGGTCAAATTGCAGGAAGTGTAGCGGGTTTTATTGCAGGTTTGTTAATCGATTTAACAGTCGATTTTACACTTGGGCTTTCAGCTCTTTCTAAGACAATTGCAGGTTTCATTGCTGGATATTTTTACAGTGAGACAAAAATTGAAATAAACACAGAAACGCTTCGCTTTTTCGGTATCGTTTTCCTTTGCTCGCTTGTAAATAATCTTGTTTATTTCTCGCTCGATATTCTTGGTCGCGAATTAAACGATGCGGAAATTTTAAGGTTAATGTTTGGACGTTCAATTTATACTTCGATATTATCGTTAATTCCGATTTTCACAACATCGAGGAGGTTGAGATGATATGATGGAACTTACATCAAGAGCAAAGTTTCTGAAAATTTTTATCAGCATTGTTTTCCTCTTCTTTGTCGTAAAATTGTATGAACTTCAATTATATCGCGATGTTGAATATAAAAAACGTGCTGAGAGCAATAGCATCAGAGCAATTCAGCATGATCCTATCAGGGGTTTAATTTTTGATAGAAATGGGAAAATCATCGTTGATAATGTTCCGTCGTATACTGTAACTGTCGTGCCGTATGAATTTGATTTTAAAAACCTTGATATTTTAGCCAAAATTTTAAAGGTCGATAAAAAATATATAGTTGAAAAAATCGCAAACGCTACTTCACCATTTTCACCCGTTAAAATTCGTCGCGATGCTTCAATGAAAGCAATCTCTTACATAGAGGAACATAGAGACGAACTTAAGGGGGTTGATTACATAATTGAGCATAAAAGAAACTATTTAGCCCCGGAACTTGCGTCCCATATACTTGGCTATGTTAAAGAGATAACTCCAGTTCAGCTTTCAATATACAAAGGTTTATATAAACCCGGCGATCAAATCGGTCATTCTGGACTTGAGCGGGGTTATGAGGCATTTATAAAGGGAGAAAAAGGATATAGTTTTATAATAGTCGATGCACTTGGTAGGCTTGTTGGCAGATACAATGATGGAAGAAACGATATACCTCCATCTGAAGGTTCGGATTTGGTTTTGACAATTGATATCGAGTTACAATCTTTTATAGAATCGCTTTTTCAAGATAGGAATGGTTCAGCTATTGTGATAGATCCGAGGAATGGGGAAATTTTGGCAATGGTTAGCAAGCCAAGTTATGATTTAACTTTATTAAGTGGGTATACGCCAGATAGTGTGTGGAATGCTCTTAATTCAGATCCGCGTAAACCGCTTTTAAATAGAGCGATATCTGGACTTTATTCGCCAGGGTCAACTTTCAAGATGATACTTGCGATTACTGCACTTGAGACGGGGGCTGTCGATTTGAATTGGAAAGTTTATTGCCCCGGATATTTTGTCTACGGGAACAAAGTTTTCAAGTGCCACACATCTCACGGACATGGTTGGGTGAATTTAACTAAGGCAATAGAGGTTTCATGCAATGTTTATTTTTATAACCTTATGTTGAGAGTTGATTTTGATGAATGGTCAAAGTATGGAGCTCTTTTCGGGTTTGGGAGAAAGACTGGAATTGATTTGCCAGAAGAGTTGTCAGGAATTTTACCGTCAACGGATTATTTTAACCGTGTTTATGGGGTTAACAAATGGACAAAAGGTTATCTTATAAGTTTAGCTATCGGTCAGGGTGAAATTAGCGCGACACCTATACAAATGGCTGGATATGCTATGGCACTTGCAAATTATGGGAAGTATCACCAACCACATCTTGTAAAAAGGATAGTAAACAGAAAAACTGGCAAAGTTGAGGAAGTTTCGTACTATACTCGTGAGATTCCAGTTTCACAAAGGACGTTCGATATAGTTCGAGAGGGAATGTATCTAGTTGTGAATGGTCCTTCTGGTACAGGTAGGACAGCGAGGGTTGATGGGATAGATGTTGCAGGGAAAACCGGGACAGCACAAAATCCACACGGCGAGGACCACGCTTGGTTTATAGGATTCGCTCCTTATGAGAATCCTGAGATTGCATTTGTAATTATAGCTGAGAACGCTGGATTCGGTGGGGCAGTTGCTGCACCTCTTGCAAGGGAAATAGTCAAAAAGTATTTTGAACTTAAAAATCAAAGAACTGGGCTTAAACTTGCGAAATGGTGAAAGGGATAAGCGATAAGATCGATTTCAAAATTTTGATCCCATTTTTGGGGCTTCTTATCATCGGTATAATGTCGGTTTATAGTGCGACGAAATTGCCGGGGCAATATCCAATTTTTGTGAAGCATGTTCTTTTGGTTTTAAGTGGTCTTGCGATCGGTGTGTTTTTTTATCTTTTTCCTGTGAATAGGTTGATAAGTTTAACTGTTTGGCTTTATCTACTCTCGATAATATTTCTTGTTCTTATATTTTTTGTTGGTAAGAAAGTGTCAGGTTCTGCATCATGGATTCAAATTGGGAAGTTTCAGTTTCAACCGTCTGAGTTTGCGAAGTTTACGACGATTTTAATTTTAGCTTATTTTTTGTCGAGAAGAAATGTTGAACCAAATAATTTATTGACTTTGATAGTTGCAGGGATTTTGACCGGGATTCCAATTTTCTTGACGATTTTACAGCCTGATTTTGGAACCGCGATAACATTTGGGGCAGTTTTTATCGGGATGATGTTTTGGGCTGGGGTTCCTGTTTTTTGGCTTTTGCTTATAATTGCTCCATTGATTTTGATAGTTGCATCGTTTTTCAGTATAAAAATTTTCATTGGGGCTTCAGTTTTGATTGTGATTTTATTTCTTCTAATGCGAAAGCCTTTTATTTTATCGTTCGTGATCATTGCTTTAAACCTTATCATCGGTCTTACAAGTGAGCATATTTTCCATAATGTTTTAAAACCACATCAGCAGAAGCGAATAATAACCTTTTTAAATCCATCAAGCGATCCTCTTGGTGCGGGTTATAATGTGATTCAGTCGAAGATAGCAATTGGTTCGGGTGGATTAACTGGCAAAGGTTTTATGAAGGGGACGCAGACACAATTGAGATTTGTCCCTGCTCAATGGACTGATTTTATATTTTGTGTTCCTGCTGAGGAATTTGGATTTATCGGGGCAATTTCAATTTTGATTTTATATCTCATTTTACTTTGGCGTATTGTAAATATCGGATTGATGATGAAGCAAAAGTTTGCGAGTTTGGTTTCGGTGGGAATTTTTTCACTTTGGTTATTTCATGTGGCTATTAATATTGGCATGACACTTGGTCTTTCGCCTGTCATTGGGATATGGCTTCCTTTTTTAAGTTATGGCGGTTCAGCGATGTGGGTGAATATGGCTATGATTGGTTTGCTTTTGAACTTTTACGCTAACCGTAGAGAACTTAATTAAACTTGATAATTTGAAAACAACTGATTATATTTTTTCAAACGCAGAAAAACAAAATAAGGATCTCGTTATGGCAGAAACACTTGATGCACTTGGTATGATCGAAACAAAGGGTCTTGTGGGAGCAATTGAAGCAGCGGACGCAATGTGTAAAGCTGCAAAAGTTACGCTAATCGGAAAAGAGGTGATCGGTGGGGGATATGTAACTGTTATGGTTCGTGGGGATGTTGGTGCGGTTAAAGCTGCGGTTGACGCAGGTGCAGCTGCTGCTCAGAGAGTAGGGGAACTTGTCTCGGTTCATGTGATACCAAGACCTCATGCGGATGTTGAACTCATTCTACCGAAACGACCCGAGGGAAAATGAAATTAAAAAAGGTTTAAACTATGATTGAATACGCATTAGGAATGATAGAAACAAGAGGACTTGTGGCTGCCATTGAGGCAGCGGATGCAGCTTGCAAAGCTGCAAATGTTAAACTTGTTGGCAAGGAATATATCGGGGGTGGATATGTCACGATCAAAATAATCGGAGAGGTTGCCGCTGTAAAAGCTGCTGTTGATGCGGGCGCTTCTGCTGCACAAAGAGTTGGAGAACTTGTCTCGGTTCATGTGATACCAAGACCGATCGATGATCTTGAAATGTTGATCTATCCAGAAAAACTACCCGAAGTTCCGGGTGCAAAGCCACCAGTTGACCCAGCTAATTTACCTGAAGCTAATTCACCGGAAGAACTTCGCTCATATCTTGAAGGCTTAAGCGTGATGCAGCTTCGTTCGCTTGCAAGGAAAATTGAGGGAATCGAACTTACAGGGCGTGAGATTTCAAAAGCAACGAAAGAAGAATTAATTGAGAAAATCATAAAAGCGAAGTTTGGCTGATTTAAATGAAAAATTATATCTCAATCCTTCTATCGATTTTTGTAGCGTTTATATTGTGGCTTGTTGTGAGTCTCAATGGAGAGTATGAGGAAAATTTTAAGGCAAAAATTGTAATAAAAAATCTCGATCCTCAAAGAGCGATCAAAACCGACTATCCAGATGTTGTTGATTTGAGGCTCAAGGGGCAGGGATGGAAACTCCTGCCCTTTTATTTTTTCTCAAGCCCGCAAATTTTCATCGACTTATCGAACATCCGTCAAGGTTTAAAAGTTAACTTTTTTTTAAATCATCGTGTTTATATTCCCCTTCCAGAAAATGTTCGCTTAGTTGCTGTAAATCCAGAGACGTTAAGCATCGAACTTGATAAAAAAATTGAACGAAAGGTTCCTCTTGAACTTAAATTTGAAATCAAAAGTGATAACTATGGCTTTGCATTTCCACCGATTTTAAATCCAGATAGCGTAACTGTTTCAGGTGCTGAATCGATCATATCAAAAATCGAATCTATCTCAACAAAGGAGATCGAGATTGAAAAAGCGGGCAAGTATAGAATTAAACTTCCTCTTGTTAACCCGTCTGAAAAACTTATCAAGTTAAGCGATGATTACGTTCAAGCAAATTTTGAGATAGAACAAATAGTTGAACGTGAATTTACAATCCCAGTTCAGGCTATTGATGTCCCAGCTGACAAAGAGGTTTTATTTTTTCCATCAAGTGTCAGAGTTGTCGTAAGCGGGGCTTTATCGAAACTTGTTGAAATCAACGCTGGAGATTTTGCGTCCGTTAAAGACACATTAATAAAAGCATTTGTGAATTATCGTGATGTTGTGAATGATAGAACAGGTCTTGTAAAACCACAAATAATCATTCCAGATAACCTTAAACTTGTGAGCGTAAGACCAGAAGGTCTTGAATATATCATAAGGCAAAAGTGAAGCAAAGGTGCTCGCTTTAATTGTAGTATCTCTACTTCAAATTTCCCTCGTTTTGATCTTGCGAAAGCACAAGTCGAAGTTGAGTAATTATACGCAGACTTCAACTTATGTTGATGCAATTGATTTTATCGAACGAAGCACAAAGTCAAGTCAAATTGTAACGAAGATAGTATTGTTGTTCCATCATATTTGCATATTCTCGTATGTTTTTCTAGTCTATATTTTTGCCTTTTGAGGGGGTCGGGGTCTTGACAAAAACAAAAAAATTTTATATAATATAAATGGAAGAATAATGATAGAGAAGGAAATTATTATGAACCTGAAACAAGCAAACATGGGGCGAGTTACGGGGAGTTATAAAGCAACAGGGGTCTACATTCCTTTCAGCATAAAAGGGGACAAAAGGATTTTTTAAGATAGATAATTTTAAGTTTTTTGAGTTCTTGATACAAATCCATTAAAGCTGGAGGAATTATGGAGGTAAAAAGGGTTGTAAAGTATGAGAGGGAATTGGACAAGAAATTCCCTCAGCAGGTGGCAAAACTTTCTGGTTGCGAAAAGATTTTTGAATGCATTCAATGTGGCGTTTGCTCTTCCACTTGTCCTGTTTCCCTTTACATGGACTTTACCCCTCGTAAGCTGATGGCAATGATAAAAGCAGGTTTTAAAGAGGAAGCCCTCAGAAGTGTGTCTATCTGGATATGCTCATCTTGTTATTCCTGTACTGTAATGTGTCCAGCGGGGATAAAAATAACTGATGTTATGTACAGCCTTAAAAGAATGGCTATTCAGGAGGGGGTTTTCCCGAAAAGATTTCCTATTCCGATTCTTGCTAAGGAGATGACGGACATAATCACAAATGAGGGCAGAAATTCAGAGTTATGGGTTATATTGAGGATGCTGCTTAAAACCGATCCTTTAAAACTTCTTTTCATGGCTCCTATTGGTTTTTCCCTTTTTTTGAAAGGAAGAATGAAGTTTAAAAAGGAATCGATAGCAAAAAAGGAAGAACTGAAACTTCTTCTTAAAACTGTTAAGGAGGCATCATGAAGGAATATGCATATTATCCCGGCTGCTCCCTGAAAGGGAGTTCAAAAGCATACGAGGATTCCTTACTTGAAGTTTTCAAAATTCTCAATATTGAATTAAAAGAATTAGACGATTGGAATTGCTGTGGCGCTACCGCTTATTTCAGCGTGGACAATGATATGGCTTTAGCTGTTTCTGCGAGAAATCTTTTTATTGCGGAAAAGAATGGGTTTAAAAAAATGGTTGTCCCATGCGCTGGGTGTTATTTAACCCTAAAGAAGAGCAACGAGTCTATCAAAGGAAATCCGTCGATAAAGCTCAAAAATGCGATGGAGAAAGTTGGGCTGTTTTACAAAGGGACTGTGGAGGTGCTTCATCCTCTGGAGATTTTTTTCAGAGATATAAAACTTTCTGATATTTCAAAGAATGTTAAAATTCCACTTAAAGGCTTAAAAGTTGCCTGTTATTATGGATGTCAAATCGTTAGACCTTACAAGGAGTTTGACGATCCATATGATCCTCAGAGCCTGGACCTGATTATGATGGCGCTTCAGGCAGAACCCCTGGATTATCCTTATAAAACAAGATGTTGTGGAGGTTCCCTTACGGGAACAGTTGAAGATGTAGGGCTTCGTCTTGTATACATTCTTTTGAAAGAAATGAAAAGGAGAGGTGCAGAGATAGTGGTTACAGCATGCCCCTTATGTCACTTCAATCTTGATGTTTATCAGAAAAAGGTAAGCGCTAAATTCGGAGAAGAGTTTGATCTACCAATCGTCCATTTTACCCAACTAATTGGATATGCATTTGGGATAGATAAGAAAAAGTTAGGTTTTGATAGTTTGATGGTTAAACCATCAAAAATATTACAGGAGGGATTATAAAATGTATAACAAATCCAACGGCAATATTAGAATAGGCGTTTATATATGCCATTGCGGGTCAAACATAGCAGGAAAAGTTAGATGTTCTGAGGTGGCAGAATATGCAAAGCAGAGTGGTTTTAATGTTGTGGTTGCGAGAGATTACAAATATATGTGTTCTGACCCGGGGCAAGAATTAATTAAAAAGGATATAAAGGAATTTAATCTGAACAGAGTTGTTGTGGCTTCTTGCTCTCCTTTAATGCATGAGAATACATTTAGAAGAACAATAGAAGAAGCAGGGCTAAATCCCTTTTATTTCCAAATGGCGAACATTCGTGAGCAATGTTCCTGGGTTACAGAAGATGAGGAATCTGCTACTGAAAAAGCTAAAGCTCTTGTCCTTGCTGCAATAAGAAGGGTTGCCTACCATCAACCTCTGGAGAAAAAGAAGGTAAAGATAAACCCGAATGTTTTGATTGTGGGTGCTGGAATAGCTGGTATTCAAGCTGCTTTAGATATAGCAGAGGCTGGAAATAAAGTTTACCTTGTAGAGAAGGAAGCGTATATAGGTGGACACATGGCAAAATTTGACAAGACCTTTCCAACCTTAGACTGCGCAGCTTGTATTCTAACTCCTAAGACAGTTTCTGTCGCTCAAAACAAGAATATTGAGTTAATGACTCTTTCTACGATTAAGGAAGTCGATGGTTATGTGGGAAACTTTAAAGTGAAGATCGAAAAGAAGGCAAGATACGTAGATCTTAACAACTGCACTGCTTGTGGAGACTGTGAAAAGGTTTGTCCCGTGGTAAGGAAAAGTACATTTTTTGAAGGAATGGCAGAAAGGAAAGCGATATATAAACCTTTCCCGCAGGCTGTTCCAAATGCTTATTTAATTGAAAAAAGAGGTATTTCCGCTTGTAAAAATGCGTGTCCTATTTCCCAAGATGTTCAGGGATATATAGCTCTGATTGCAAAGGGCAAGATAAAAGAAGCTATTCAGCTAATAAGAAGAACAAATCCTTTCCCCGCGGTATGTGGAAGAATTTGCGTTCATCCTTGCGAAAGACAGTGTAAGAGAGGGGAAATAGATGAGCCAATCGCCATTCGATATCTCAAGAGATTTGCCGCTGAATATGAACTATTACATCCTGAGGAGATTGAAATAGAAAAACTTGGTGAACCTAAGGAGGAAAAAGTGGCTGTTGTCGGAGCAGGACCAGCTGGATTGACTGTAGCGTATGATCTTGCAAGGATGGGTTATAAGGTGACAGTGTTTGAAAAAGAGGAAAAACCGGGAGGAATTCTTATGTATGGAATCCCTGATTATAGATTACCAAGAGATATAGTTGAGAAAGAGATTGAATTTATAAAAAAGGCAGGTGTGGAAATTATTACAAATTCGCCTATTACAGACTTTGAGGATTTGAAAAAGAAAGGTTACAAAGCAATTTTCCTCGGTATAGGTTGTTGGAAAGCGCGAAAAATGAACATTCCCGGAGAGGATCTAGCAGGAGTTTTTTTAGGATTTGAATTTCTTATGGATGTTGCTAAGGGTAACATTCCTAAATTAGGAAATAGAGTGATAGTTGTTGGAGGGGGAGACGTAGCTATGGATTCTGCAAGGACAGCAATAAGACTTGGGGCAAAAGAGGTAATTATTCTTTATAGAAGATCAAGAGCAGAAATGCCAGCCAGCGCAGAGGAGATAGAGGAAGCAGAGGCTGAGGGAATTAAGTTTATGTATCTATCTGCTCCAGTAAAAATTATACCCAAGGATGGAAAAACGGTGGGCGCTGTAGAATGCATAAGAATGGAGCTTGGTCCTCCTGATGACACGGGAAGAAGGATGCCGATACCCATTAAGGGTTCTGAATTCAGAATCGATTGTGATAATGTAATAATAGCAATAGGACAAGCTCCAGCAACGGATTTTCTAAAAGGGAAATTAGAGTTAACACCTTGGGGAACTATAAAGGTTAATCCAATTACTCTTGAAACCTCGTCCCCGGGAATATTTGCTGGAGGAGATATTATCTCAGGTCCTGCTTCAGTGGTTGAAGCTATAGCAGCGGGGCATAGAGCTGCGGAATCCATCGATAGATTTCTCAGAGGGATGGATCTTGAAGAAGGAAGATCCGTAGATGGAAAAAAGAAAAAGGTTGCCTTACCAGATAATCTTGACAAGGTGGAGAGAAAGCAGAGAACAAAAATTATTCAGAGAGATCCTGCAGAGAGGATCAAGAGTTTTGAAGAAGTTAACTTAGGATATACACAAGAACTTGCCCTTGAAGAGGCTTTAAGGTGTCTTCAATGTGCAGTATGTTCTGAGTGTTTGGAATGCGTAAAAGCATGCCAGAGGAAAGCAATAAACCATGACATGGAGGACGAAATTGTAGAGGTGGAGGTTGGTTCTATAATTCTCGCTACGGGATTTAAGTTAATGAACCCTCTACAGATTCCAGAATATGGATATGGGAAATATCCTAATGTTTTTACATCTTTGGAATTTGAGATACTCAACAACGCTTCTGGTCCTACTGGAGGAAAGATACTTACAAGAGATGGAAGGGAGCCAAAGAGCATAGGGATTATTCATTGTGTGGGAAGCAGGGATAAAAAATATCATGAATATTGCTCAAGGGTTTGCTGTATGTATGCTCTCAAATTTGCTCATTTGATAAAAGAGAAAATTCACGATTGTGAGGTTTACAATTTCTACATCGATATGAGATGTTTCGGAAAGGGATACGAAGAATTTTACAACAGATTATTGAGAGAAGGAGTGAACTTTGTCAGGGGGAAAGTTGCAGAAATAACTGATGCTGCTCTTGATGAGTCTGAAGAGGGCAAATTAATTTTGAGAGTAGAAGATACAATGATAGGAGTGGTGAGAAGAATCCCAGTGGATATGGTTATACTTTGCCTTGCTATGGAATCTCAACAAGATGCTAAGGAACTTGCAAGGTTGTTTACATGCAGTCTTGGAAGAGATGGGTTCTTCATTGAGAAGCATCCAAAACTCGCCCCTGTTTCCACAGCAGCTGATGGAATATTCATAGCTGGAGCGTGCCAAGGTCCAAAGGATATCCCTGATACTGTGGCTCAGGCTGGAGCGGCAGCCTCTCAAGTTTTGAGTCTCATTCAAAAAGGAGAAGTGGAAACAGAAGCTGTTACCGCTACAGTGGTTCGCGAACTTTGTTCTGGCTGTCAGATTTGTATCCCTCTTTGCCCATATAATGCCATTAGCTACATAAAGGAAGAAAATAGAGTTGAGATAAACGAGGCGCTTTGTAAGGGATGTGGTACATGTGTAGCTGCTTGTCCTTCAGGAGCCGCTTATCAGAAACACTTCACTGATCAGCAAATATTTGCTGAGATTGAAGGGATACTTTCAGTTTAATATAGATCGGTTGATAATAAATTAGGAGGTTTAATGATGAGCGAAAATAAAAATTTTGAACCTAAAATAGTAGCATTTCTATGTAATTGGTGTTCTTACGCAGGGGCGGACCTTGCTGGAACCTCAAGAATGAAATACCTTCCGAATGTGAGAGCCATCAGGGTTATGTGTTCAGGAAGGGTAGACAGTCAGTTTGTGATAAAAGCTTTTGCAGAAGGAGCGGATGGTGTTTTAATTTCGGGTTGTCATATTCCTTCAGACTGTCACTATCAGGAGGGTAATTTCAAAGCTTTGAGAAGGGCTAAACTTTTGAAGAGGGTTCTTGCTCAGCTTGGAATAGAACCTGAAAGATTTCGACTTGAGTGGATATCTGCTGCTGAAGGAGATAAATTTCAACGTGTATGCAGTGAATTTACCGAGCAAATAAGAAAACTTGGACCTCTAAATTTAAAGAAGGAGGTTTCCCATGAGTAAACCAAAAGTAGCTTTCTACTGGTGCGCATCCTGCGGAGGATGTGAAGAAGCAGTTGTAGATCTGGCAGAGGATATATTGAAAGTGGTGGAAGCTGTGGATGTTGTTTTCTGGCCTGTTGCCCTTGATATAAAGAAAAAAGATGTGGAGGAGATGGAGGATGGCTCCATTGCAGTGACTTTCATTAACGGAGCGGTAAGACTTTCTGAGCAGGAGGAAATGGTAAAACTTTTAAGGAAAAAATCCCAGATAATAGTTGCTTTTGGTAGCTGTGCCCACTTGGGAGGTATACCAGCTCTTGCGAATTTTTTCAAAAAGGATGATATCTTAAAGACTGTTTATTTCGATACTCCCTCTACAATAAATCCCGAGAAGGTTATTCCGCAGATAGAGACAAAAGTGCCTGAGGGTGTTCTTACTCTTCCGGAGTTTTTCGATCATGTTTATACACTTGATCAGGTTATAGATGTAGATTATTATCTTCCGGGCTGTCCTGTTCCTACAAAGCTTCTTCTCGAGGCTGTAAATGCTATTCTCGCTGGCAAGCTCCCGCCCAAGGGTTCTGTTCTTGCTCCTAACAAGACAAACTGTGATACTTGTGAAAGAAACAAGACAAAACCCGAAAAATTAAAGATAAACAGATTTTATAGACCACACGAAATAGAACTTGATGAAGAAAAATGTTTCCTTGCTCAAGGAGTTATATGCCTTGGTCCTGTGACAAGGGGAGGATGTGACGAAAGATGTATAAAGGGTAACATGCCTTGTAGAGGTTGTATGGGTCCAGTTGATCAGGTTTATGACCAAGGAGGGAAGTTCGTTTCAGCCATTGCCTCCATAATAGATTCTTATGATGAAGATGAGATTGAGAAGATAATTAGCAGTATACCTGATCCAGCAGGAACGTTTTATAGATTCTCTCTTTCAAAGGCTGCTTTAAAGCAAAGAAGTTTGAAAAAAGAATAAATTATAAATTTAGGAGGTAAAATAAAATGGAGAAAAGAATTACAATAGATCCCATAACAAGACTTGAGGGACATGGGAAAATAGAGATCTTTCTTGATGATTCTGGAAATGTTAAGAATGCTTATCTTCAGGTTCCAGAATTAAGAGGATTTGAAAAATTCTGTGTGGGTAGACCAGCTGAGGAAATGCCTAGAATTACTCAAAGAATATGTGGAGTTTGTCCCACTGCTCATCACATGGCTTCTACAAAAGCATTAGATGATCTATGGAAAGTGGAACCACCTATTTCAGCAAAGAAAATACGCGAGCTTTTCTATTCCATATTCATGTTGGAAGACCATACTCTTCATTTTTACTATCTGGGGGGACCTGATTTTGTTGTAGGTCCTAAGGCTCCTAAAGCTGAAAGAAACATTCTTGGTGTTCTTGCAAAGGTAGGGCTTGAAATAGGAGGAAAAGTTATAAAGATAAGAAGAGAGTTAAGGGAACTTATGACGATGATAGGTGGAAAGGCAATTCATCCGGTGCTTGGACTTCCAGGAGGTGTGGCAAGGCCAATTAAAAAAGATGAGGCTGAAAGAATTAAGGAAGTTGCGAAAGCGGCGGTAGAATTTGCTCAATTTTCGCTTTCTGTTTTCAATGAAGTGGTTCTAAAAAATAAGGAATACGTTGAGCTTATCACCAGTGATGTTTACTATAACGCTACTTATTATGGCGGACTTTTGGACGATAACAATAAAGTGAACTTCTATGATGGATGGTTAAGATTTGTAAACCCTAGTGGGAAAGAATATGCCAGATTCAAAGTGCAGGATTACTTGAATTATATTGGTGAACATGTGGAGCCGTGGAGCTACATTAAATTTCCTTTTCTGAAAAACGTTGGTTGGAAAGGATTTATTGATGGGGAAGATAGTGGAATTTATAGAGTTGCTCCTCTTGCCAGATTAAATGCCTCGGAAGGGATGGCAACTCCCCTTGCTCAAAAAGAGTATGAAAAAATGTATGAAACCCTTGGGAGTAAACCTGCTCATTTTACATTAGCTTATCATTGGGCTAGGTTAATAGAAGCATTATACGCTGCTGAAAACATGCATCTCCTTGCTCATGATCCTGACATTATTGACCCGAAAGTTAGAAATATCCCAACAAATACTCCTGATGAAGGAATAGGAGTGGTAGAGGCTCCGAGAGGAATTCTAATACATCATTACAAAACAGACAAAGATGGTATAATAGAGAAGGTGAATATAATTGTTGCAACACAACATAATTCCGCTGCTATAAACTTAGGAATTCAGAAGGCTGCCAAAGCCCTTATTAAAGAAGGAAATGTAGAGGAAGGAATTCTTAACATGATTGAGATGACTTATAGAGCATACGATCCATGTCATGCATGCGGGACTCATTCTCTTCCGGGACATGTGCCGATAGTTGTGAGCATCTATAATTCTAAAGGAGAAAAAATAAAGGAAATAAAAAACTTTTAAAAAGTTGAAAAAAGATATCCTTGTTCTCGCTCTTGGTAACGATTTCCTTAAAGATGATGTTGTGGGCTTGCTTGCGGGAAGGGAAATTAAGAAAATTTTTGATAGTGAGGTAGATGTAATAGAATCTTCTGAGTCAGGGCTTGCTCTTTTAGATTACATTATAGGATGCAAGAAAGTTTTAATTTTAGATTCAATAGTAGGGAAAGAAAAAGAACCCGGGAGAATTCTCCAGATAAAAATAGAGGAACTTGAGTTTGAAATTTCTCCATCCCCCCATTATGTGGGATTGCCTATGTCACTTCAAATAGGTAAAAGATTGGGTTTCCCCCTTCCAGAGGAGATAATAATTTTGGCTATGGAGGTAGAAGATCCTTATACCTTTGAGGAGGGACTCACTGAAAAAGTTGCCCTTTCCCTTCCAGACTATATTAAAAGTGCCGAGAAAATACTGAGAGATTGGATTAGAGGATAAAAATAAAAGTAGCTGTTGTCACAATTAAAAAATTGCTATTAAGTTGTTTGGGCGTTTTGAAACTCGTGAGGTTGAAATTGACAGTGGTTATTATTGTGTTTTAACAAACAGCCAAAAATTGGCTTGAGCTTTTATCTTCTTGAATCCCAAAGCGATGACGGTTTTGTAAATTGGAATTTCTTTGATAATTTAAAACAAAAGTTCAAAGAAAGAAGCAAGTTATAATTTTTTCAGTTTATAAATTAAAACAAATGGAGGTGCAAGAATGAGGTTAACTTTAATTTTCGCTGTTGCAATTTTAGTTTTTTCTCTCGTCAATTTTCCATCCCAATTCATTGATCCTAAGATAAGCGCTACATTTTCAATAGTTGCATATGATCCCGAAGCAAATGAAGCTGGTGTTGCAGTACAATCAAAATTTCCAAATGTAAGACCCATTGTTCCGTGGGCTAAGGCAAATGTTGGAGCTATTGCGACACAAAGTTTTGCAAATGTCGGATATGGTCCAGTTGGACTTGCGTTGCTTGAGAATGGCGCAACCGCTGAACAAGCGTTGCAAATTTTGCTTCAGAACGATCCGAAAAAGGAAGTAAGGCAAGTGGGAATAGTCGATTTCAAAGGAAACGCAGCAAGTTGGACGGGTAGCGAATGTTTTGACTGGGCTGGTGGGATCGTCGGATATGGAAACGAAAAGAAATACGGTGGAAAGGGACAAATCATAGTTGGGAAATACTACGCTGTTCAAGGCAATATACTTGTCGATCAAAGAACCGTTGAAGCGATGGCAAAGACTTTCGAGGAAACCAAGGGAACTCTTGCGGATAGACTTGTCGCAGCTCTTGTCGCTGGCGGGAAAGCGGGTGGAGATAGACGTGGTGAACAGTCTGCAGCATTGCTCGTCGTTAAAAAAGGCGCTGGATACGACAGCACAATGGATAATTACATCGATATAAGCATTTATGACCATCCAAAACCACTTGAGGAACTTCAACGCCTTTACAAACTTCATAAACTTTACTTCTTTAAAACTGACCCTAAAAATCTTGTCAAGATAGACGAAAAAATTTGCAGAGAACTTCAACAGATTATGAAAGATCGTGGGTTTTATGATGGGCCAGTGAATGGTGTATTTGATGATAAGACGAAAAAATCATTGCAAGATTTTATGGGTTGGGAAAATTACGATGTTAGGATTCGAGATGATGATATGATCGATATAGAGGTTTTGCAGGATATAAGAAAAAATTACGAACTTTGGAAAAGCCAGAGGAAAAAGTAGCCCCCTGAAGACTTGATTTTTTGAAAAAAGATTTTATATTTTTATAAAAAATTACAAAAACAAGAGATTAAAACCGTGACAATTCGAATTCGTAAAAAATTTTCACTAAGATTGGAGGGAACTTAGCGGAGATGGAGAATCTTGTCTCATCTTCGGAATTCGCCCTGGTTGAAATTCAGGGCGTTAGCAAATATTTCGGAGAAGTTAAAGTTCTTGACAATATATGTCTTTCCATAAACAAAGGGGAATTTTTCTCGATACTCGGTCCAAGTGGATGTGGTAAAACTACGCTTTTGAGGATCATTGCCGGTTTTGAGCGTCCTGATTCGGGTAAAATTATAATCGACGGCGTTGATTATACCGATGTCCCACCGTATAAGAGACCTGTTAACATGGTTTTTCAAAACTATGCCCTTTTTCCACATTTGAATGTTTTTGAAAATGTTGCTTTCGGATTAAGGTATCAAAATCTTGGAAGGTTGGAGGTAAAGAAAAAAGTCTTCGAAGTTCTTGAACTCGTTAAATTAACTGGACTTGAAAATAGAAAACCATCCGAGTTAAGCGGTGGGCAAAAGCAAAGAGTTGCGCTTGCAAGGGCTCTTGTCCTAAAACCGAAAGTTTTGCTTCTCGATGAACCTTTAAATGCGCTTGATCCAAAATTGCGGAAAGAAATGCAAATTGAACTCAAAAAACTTCAACATGAGGTTGGGATAACTTTCATTTTTGTAACCCATGATCAAGAAGAAGCCCTTTCAATTTCAGATAGAATTGCGGTTATAAACGCTGGGAGAATTGAGCAGGTTGGGACTGGATATGAGATATTTGAAAAGCCGAGGACGGAGTTTGTTGCAAGTTTTATGGGCGCGAGAAATTTGTTTACAGGAAATTTGCGCAAATTAAATAAATATGTTTTCGAAGTCGAACTGCCAAATCTTGCAAGGTTTAAAATCTCTGTAAATAAAGTAAATAGCAAGTTTAACTCGACATCTGGGGAGTTAAAATTTGTCGTGAGACCTGAGAAAATTTTCATAAGAAAGACGCCGTTGAAAAATCAGGCGTTTGTATCTATTCCAACAATTGTTGAGTCAAGGGTTTACTATGGAGCGTCGACTAGTTGGGTTTTAAAAGCCAATGGTTTTTTGATATTCGTTGAGGAACAAAACAGAGATGTAAAATTTAGACATAATTTTTATCCCGGGGAAGAGGTTTACGCAGTGTGGGAGAAAAGAAACATGGTTTTTCTTGAATCGATATGAAAAATAAAGTTTATTGGTTTTTCTTTATTCCTTCTGCGATTGTTCTTGTGATTTTCTTTTTATTTCCGCTTTTGATAATGCTTTTTTACAGCTTTTTACAGCGTGGGGTTTACGGAGGGATCGAACCTATCGATAATGTTTTAGAGTATATCTCGAATCTCTCATGGTTGAAAAATTACATTCGTGTTTTTGATTCCCTTTATGTGCCAATTTATCTTCGCTCGTTATATATCGCATTTTTAACAACCGTTATCTGTCTTCTTCTGGGTTATCCGGTTGCTTATTATATCGCATTCAAGGTCAGGCCAAATCGAAAATTTTTATATTTATCCTTCGTCATCATTCCGCTTTGGACAAGTTTTTTGATAAGAACTTATGCTTGGATTTTAATTTTAAGGGATGAAGGTTTGATAAACCTATTTTTAATGAAGATCGGGCTAGTAGATAAGCCGTTGCATTTGCTTTATAATGAATTTTCTGTTCTGCTTGGTCTTGTCTATGGAGAGTTGCCTTTTATGATTTTACCAATTTATGCTTCGCTTGAAAAAATTGAAATAGGTTTACTTGAAGCATCGAAAGATCTTGGAGCAGATGAATTTGATACTTTTAAGCGTGTTATTTTGCCTTTGACATTGCCTGGGGTGATCGTTGGAATTGTGATTGTGTTTATTCCAACACTTGGTTCATTTATAGTTTCAGATTTACTTGGTGGTGCAAAAAGTATGTTGATCGGAAATTTGATACAAAACCAGTTTATCGTCGCGCGAGATAAACCATTCGGCTCTGCAATAGCTTTTGTGTTAAGTGGATTTGTGTTGCTTTTACTTTATGCTTACAAGAAGCTTTCCAAAGGAAGGATAGAAATATTATGACTTGTCTTCCTCGATCGTGAAGTAATATTCCTCGGTCACGGGATTTGCGAGAAGCTTTCTGCAAATTTCATCAACAAAGGCCTGTGCTTTCTCTTTGTCGTTAAGATTTAACTTTAACTCGAAAAATTTTCCAGACCTTAGACTTTCAATATCTTTATAGCCAAGCGTCTCAAGTGCATGATGAATGGTTTTACCTTGAGGGTCAAGGATTGTGTCTTTTAGTTTAACAATGATCTTGGCTTTTAGCATTTTTATTGAACTTTAGATATCGAAATCTTGAAAGTTTTCCTCATCTATGTCTTCACCACCAGATGAACTTGTCCCGGCAAGACCTAAAACCGGTTTAAATGTGTTGATGGCTGATCTTATAGCGCCGAACAAGATAAATATCACGAACCATGGGAAGATGGTTTTGCCCTTAGTTACAATAGCAAGCAATATACCAACATAAAAATATAGGAATTTTATTGGCGAAGTTTTTATGGTTTTAAGTGAAAGTTTTGGAATCGTGTCATATTTAATCGAACTAACCATTAAAAGCGATAGGGCTATTATCATTGGTATCAAAGCATATTTTTGAAGGTTTGACATCCCTGTTTCCCCGTTGTAAAAAAGTATTATATATGATGCAACGGTTCCAGCGGATGATGGGATTGGCAAGCCTTTGAAGATATTTTTTTCAAATCCAACAAGTTCCACATTAAACCTTGCAAGACGCATTGCGCCAAATATCATAAGAAGTGAACTTAAGAAAATTCCGATTTGACCCAACTCGTGTAGATAAAATTTGTAGACCAAGATAGATGGAGCAACCCCAAAGGATATAACATCCGCAAGGGAATCAAGTTCAACTCCAAATTCACTTGCTGACTTGGTTAATCTTGCTACAGCGCCATCGAGCGAATCGAATATAGCTGCAAGAATTATGAACCATGCGGATTGAATATAAGCCTCATTCATTGCGTATAAAATTGCGAGAAACCCTGAAAACATATTTAAAACTGTGAATAGGCTTGGAACGAATATAAACTTTTTACCTTTCATTTTTTACTCACCTCTTAATCTTTGCAATGATTGTTTCTCCTGCTTTTACTTTTTGACCTATTGAGACTAAAATCTCAACCTTATTCTTCGGCATAATCACATCAACTCGAGAGCCAAACTTTATCATACCATATCTTTGCCCAGCTTTAACTTTATCACCTTTTCCAACTTCACATACAATTCTCCTTGCGATAAATCCTGCAATTTGTTTGACAAGAACCTTTATGCCGTCCTCGGTTTCTATGCCAATTATCTTTCTCTCATTATTTTCGGAAGATTTTTCATCAAATGCAACAACATATTTACCGGGGATATATCTTAGAAATTTTATCTCCCCGCTTATCGGTATCCTATTTACGTGAACGTTCAAAGGCGACATAAAAATGCTAACTTGTATGACATCATCAAGGATAAATTCATTCTCAAAAAATTCTCTTATTAAAAACACTTTCCCATCCGCTGGTGAAATTATCAAACCGTTGCCCTCTGGTGTTTTCCTTTCCGGGTCTCTAAAAAAGTAAAGTGTAAAAGTGCTTAAAAGTAAGGCAATTAAAATAAGAAATACCCTAAGAAATGCGAACTTAATCAAAAATGCGATTATTATTAAAACTATTGAAAATGCGACTATCGATAGAACTGTTGAAATTCCATACTTTGCTATCAATTTCCCTTAACCTGTTAGATTGAAATACGCCTTAAAATTTCAGTGTAACTTTCACGAACATTGCCCATATTGAAACGAACCCTTTCAAAATCAAGTGGTTCATTTGTTTCCATATCCCATATCCTACAGGTTCGTGGTGATATTTCATCTCCTAAAACTATATCGTCTCCGAGAACGCCGAATTCAAATCTCGCATCGACAAATTTTAAATTTCTTCTTTCAAAGAACGATCTTAAAATTGCGTTGACCTTTGATGTAGTCCTTGTTATAACAGCGATCTCTTCTGGAGTAGATATATGCAAGGCATAAATATGATATTCATTTACAAATGGATATTGGGAGGTGTTGTTTTTATAGTAAAGTTCAATCACAGGTTGATCTAAGATAGTTCCTTTAGGGATGCCAAATCTATCGCAGAAGTTTCCTGCGGCTATGTTTCTTACCACTACTTTTATTGGTATCATATTAAGTTTGCGAACGAGCATAGAACTTTCGTCGACAGGTTTTATGTAATGGGTTAAGATGTTGAAATTACGCAGATATTCGAATAAAATCGTTGAAATTTTGTTTCGCAATTCTCCGTGTCCTTTCATTTTGAAAGTCGTTCCGTTTCTAAGTGTGATCGTATCTTTAAATTTCATTATCAAACAATTTTCCTCTTCAGAAGTATAAAATTTTTTGTTGTTGCCCTCGAAAACTAATTCTGGGACAAAGACTTGAACTTTGTTTCTCTTAAGCATATGGTTCGGCTTTCGACTTTAAAATTTTATCAAAAATAATTATAAAAAAATTTATGATGAAAAACAAAAATCGTTAGAGGCAACTGGAGTTTTAATTTGACTTGATATATGTTTATTTGTATATTAAGGCAGAGAAAATTAATCACTCGTTGTATAGGTTATGCTTGGGCGAGATGAAAAAATAGTTGTTGCAATGTTAAAGTTCTTATTCCCGGGAGAGCCTTTGCCCTCAGCTTTTGAAAAAGCCGAAGGGATCATTGACTTTCGGAAGAAGACAAAAAAGCATGTTCTTTCGCTTATAAAGAAATCCAAACTCGATTGGTACGGATACGCTATACCATATGAATTTGGTGGTGAATTTGAGGAAAAAAGATTTGCAGGTGGCTTTGAAGATTAAATTTGGTTTTTGCTTTAAAATTTATTACTTTGAATTGCAAACAAAGGACGGTTGCTTATAGCGACTTCGTTAAAGGCTTTATTCTTTGAATTAAATGCTTTAATTTAAAGCAAAAACGAATGAATACGATATGCGAAAAAAACTCACCTTTAACGCAAGTTCGCTTGGCAACCGTCCTTTTTTATTTCTCCTTTTGATTTTTTTATCGCTTCAACTTCTCTTCTCTCAAAGTAATAATGACTTTTCCATAATCTCACAAACACAAGATGAACTAATCATTGAATACAGACCATATCTTCTAAGGATAGATTCAGTCACTTATAATAACGAGTTACTTTTATCGTTTCTGTTTCTTAATACAACTTATGGGGATGGGGAAATTGGCGAACCTCAACTGCCCATCAGAGTATTTCCAGTTGCTTTGAAATCAATGGAGGGAAATCTTGTTGAGGTTTTGGATTCATCTTACATTGAATATGATCAAGTCAAGTTAAAACCATTTCCTCAAGTAATACCTGAAAAATCATACTCAAGGGAGGATCGAGATACAATTTCATATGTCAAAGTTTTTGTCTTCGGTAAAAATTATGCTAAATATGGCTTTATACCCGAGAAACTTGTTGAACTTGGTGAAGTTGGGATTGCGCGAAGTTACATTGTCACCGGAATAAAAGTTTATCCGATTCAATATAATCCTGCTGTTGGAAAGGTCAGGGTTTATACGCGGATAAAATTTATTTTAAAGTACGGGCGAGCTCAGGAGAATTTTTCAAAGCCAGAAAGTTTTGATTTAAAAATTGCGCAAGGATTGGTCAATTATGAAATCGCTAAGAATTGGAAAGTAAACAGAGTAAATCTCTCAAAGCCGGGGATAAGTCAACTTTCATCCGGGGATTGGTATAAAATTCCTGTGAAGGAAGAGGGAATTTACATGATAACTTATTCTGATTTAAGAAATGCTGGGATAAATCCTGATAATATCGATCCAAGGACAATAAAAATTTTCAACAATGGTGGTTTCCAATTGCCGGAAGATATCAGGGAACCGCGACCTGATGGATTAATTGAAAACGCAATTTATGTTTATGGTGAAAACGATGGCAAGTTTGATCAAGGTGATTACATAATTTTTTATGGGAAGGGGACAAGTGGATGGAATTATGAACCGGTTACAAAGCAATTTTCACATTATATCAATGATTATACGGATGAAAATTATTACTTCTTAACTTTTGGAGGTAATAATGGGAAAAGAATGAAGATGATTCAAAGTTTGAATGAGCCTAATCCATTTAGACCGGAGTATACATTGGGCTTTTATTTTAGGGATGATCGAAAAATAAATTTAACTGAGTCGGGCAGAGATTGGTTTATGGCTTCGGTTGAAGCAAGGGCTGGATTCAATATGGTGAGTTATGTTACGAAACTCGATGAACTTATATCAGGTAAACCTGTTAAGTATAGGATACAAGTTGGTTCGAGGTCTGGTGGGCCGAATTGGTTTGTCGTCAAGGAAGGAGACTATGAACTTGGAACTATAAATCTTGGGACCGTTTCTCTTGGTGGATGGGCATCTTTGGTTGATTATTATGCTGTTAAATCTGAGCCGAAAGAATTTATTTATTCTGGTGAACTTAAAGATTCAAGGAGTAATTTGAAATTTTATTTCAATTGGGTTGGTGAGGCAGTTGCGGGTTATGTGGGCTGGTTTGAGATAATTTATCCGAGAAGTTTTAAAGCAATTAACGATTTCATATCGTTTTATTCATATGATACCACCGCGATCGTCGAATATAAAGTTTATGGCTTTTCATCAAATGAGATTAGAGTTTTTGATGTGACGGATTTTAAAGAGGTCAAGATTGTTTCTGGAAATATCAATGCTGGTGAGTTTGTTTTTCAAGTTTCACAGCAAAGGGGAGAAATCAAGCGTTTCATCGGCGTTGGGAAAAATGGATATAAAAGAGTTTCGAAAATTGAAAGAGTTAAAAATACAAATTTGCGTGAGGAAAGAGATGGGGCTGATTGGGTTGTGATTACGCACTCTGATTTTGTATCACAGGCTAAAAAATTAGCCGAGCATAGAGCAAGGAAAGATTCACTTAAAACTCTTGTGGTTGATGTTGCGGATATCTATAATGAATTTTCATGTGGGATGCTCGATCCGGTTGCGATAAGAGATTTTCTAAAGTTTGCATTTGATACATGGAATAGGAAACCTTTTTATGTCTTGTTATTTGGCGATGGTGATTATGATTATAAAAATGTTGAGATCTCAGATAAAAACTGGTTACCGCCATATGAAAGCAAAGAAGGTTTACAGCAAATTTTAACGTACACATCCGATGATTTCTTCGTCCTTTTAACGCCAGATCTATATATTGATATGGCAATAGGTCGAATTCCAGTGCAGACTCAGGAAGAGGCTGAAACTGTTGTAAATAAGATAATTCAATACGAAAATAGCACAGATTTTGGTTCATGGAGAAATATAGTTTTGTTCCTCGCGGACGATGGTTTGACATCGGGTGGGGAAACAGATGGACAAATGCATACAATTCAAAGTGAAACGCTCGCAAATTATTATACGCCAGATTTCATTGACAAACGCAAACTTTATCTCGTTGCATATCCGACTGTTTATACATCTGTTGGAAGGAGAAAGCCCGAGGCTTCAAAGGCTTTGGTTGACTATATAAATCGAGGATGCGCGATCGTTAATTGGATTGGTCATGGAAATCCAGCGGTGTGGGCGCATGAGAGAGTTTTTGAAATTGGCTACACGATACAAAATTTGAAAAACGAGGGAAGATTACCTTTTGTAGTTGCTGCGACATGCGATTTTGGCAGATTTGATAATCCTAAGTCGCAAAGTTCAACTGAGGTTTTGTTAACTCTAAAGAATGGCGGGACAATTGGAGTTCTTTCTTCTGCTAGATTAGTGTATTCAAGCGACAACGCAGCTTTTAATTACAAATTTTTCGATGAATTATTCAAATGGACCGACGAATATAAAACCTCGCGAATGGGTGAAGCTATGTTCAGGGTTAAACAAGTTTACGCGTCGTTGAACGATAGAAAATTTATTTTATTCGCTGATCCCGCTTTGCGTCTCGTTTTGCCGAGATATTCTGCATCTATCGATAAGATAAACGATAAGGAAACAAATCAAGTTATCAACCTTAAAGCTTTAGGAAAGGTCAATTTCTCAGGCAAGACTCAAAAAAATGATGGAAGTTTACTTAACGTCCCCGGCAAAGTTGAATTTATTTTGTTCGATGCACAGAAAAGGTTGACATATTTGGATGAATTGGGATGGGCGTTTAATTTCACAGATCAAGGTAATTTGCTTTTTAAAGGTTTATATTCTGTCAAGGATGGTAATTTCAATGGGGAATTTATTCTCCCAAAGGATATATCGTTTTCAAATTCAAAAGCAAAAGCGGTTGTCTATTTTTATGGGAATGGAATTGATGGGGTTGGTTACACGACGAATTTAGTAATTAACGACATAGATTCAAGTTTTGTCGGGGATCTTAGGGGGCCGGATATTGAGATATTTTTAAACAACAAAAGTTTTAGGTCAGGTGATATAGTATCAAATGAGCCGGTTTTAATCGTTGAAATTTTTGATGAGAGTGGTATAAATATCTCGACATCTTCGATTGGACGAAAGATTGAGGCATTTATTGACGATAATCCCTCTGGAATTGATCTCTCTGAGTATTATAAACCGAAACTTGATGATTACAGGGCGGGTGAAGTGGTTTATAAACTTCCAAAGTTATCACCGGGGAAACATAAAATCAGGATCAGAGCGTGGGATGTATTTAGCAACTCTTCGACGAAAGAAGTTGAATTTAAAGTTGTTGAATCGGGCGATTTCTCGATATACAATGTTTTCAATTATCCAAATCCGTTTTCAAGCAAAACATACTTTACATTTCAAAAGGTCTCGGCTGAAGATGAGCTTCCGGTTGATGTTGAGATAAGGATTTACACTTTGAGTGGGAAATTGATAAACAAAATTGAAAGGTTTGGATTGACTGGAAACTTTATCGCTATTGAATGGGATGGGAGGGATATTGATGGTGATGAGATAGCCAACGGTGTTTATATTTACAAAGTCATTGTGAAAACTTTTGATGGTTCGAAGAAAGTTGAATCATTGGGTAAGTTAGTTGTGATGCGGTAAGATTTGTTTTTTGTTGAAATTTTTTATATTTAAAACAAAAAGAGAAAAGCCCAGCGGAAAGGCTAAAGCTTTTGTTAGCATTGTGAAACAAAAAATAATTAGGAGGTAAAATAGTCATGCTGTCGAAGAAGTTAAATTTAGTTAGTTTAATTGTTCTTTTGGTGGTCACATTTAGTTTGGGGCTTTATGCGCAAGGTGGTGATGCTGCTGTTCCATTTCTGTTGATAGCGCCTGATTCAAGAGCTGGTGCTATGGGTGAAGTTGGTGCTGCGATTGCAGATAACGCAAATGCTATCTTTTGGAATCCCGCTGGACTTGCTTTTCAAAAAGGAACTGAAGTAAGCTTTACACATGCAAGATGGCTTCCGCAATTTAGTTCAGATCTTTCTTATGAATATCTGAGCGCTAAGCATTATCTTGATTTTATTGATGCGACGCTTGGAGCTAATATAACCTTCTTCAATCTTGGCTCGTTTGAGAGAAGAGATGAAAATAATAATTATCTTGGCACATTCAAGGCATTTGAATATGCTGTTACCCTAGGTTATGGGATGAGGTTAACTCAAAATTTGGGTTTTGGGGTTAACTTACGATATATCCATAGCCAACTTGCTCCATTTGGGACAGCAGAGGAACAAGGGCGGGGCGTTGCAAATGGCGTGAGTTTTGATATAGGTTTGCTTTTTAGAACATATATTTTCGGAATGAGATTTAGTAGCGGGTTTAACCTTTCGAACCTTGGTCCGATGATTCATTATATCGATAGAGAACAGGCTGATCCACTTCCAACTCATTTGAGGGTTGGATTTGCACTCGATCTTATCCAAACGAAATATAATAATCTTACTTTTGCGACCGATTTTGGAAGGGTTCTTGTGAAAAGATATCCCGGAACTGAAAGAAAGCCCGATCCACTTCCGAAATCGTTGATAACAGCTTGGGACGAGCAAGGAAGCCTGCGAAAAGTTACATTTGGTGCAGGTTTTGAGTATTGGTATGGAAGTCCAAGGCTCATAGCTTTGAGAGCTGGATATTTTTATGAAGATCCAAGGGCTGGTGGACGAAAATTTGCAACATTTGGCGCAGGAGTAAGATACAGCATAGTTGGAGTTGATTTTAGCTATATTTCAACATTTGAAGAAAATCATCCTCTTGCGAATACACTTCGCTTCACTGTTTTATTGAACTTTGGTGGGGAAGAATAAATCTTTCCGGGCGGGTTCCTCCGCCCTTCTTTTTGATAAATTAACTTTCTTGTTTCTGAATGAAGAGTATACCCCAACAAATATAAGAAATCAAAAAGCCCCATCGAGGCGGAAGGTTAATAGTGTTTCGAGAGAAACATATGGAGGAGCGTATCAAATTGAGTTTAAGCCTGAGTATATTTTTGAAGATTATGGTGACGCTCCTATGGAGCTTCATTATGATGATCAAATTTAGTTCTATTAACCTATCGCTCCTACGGAGCTCGTTATGCTAATTAATTTAAAATTAAAAAAGCCCTATCAGGGCGAAAGGTTAATAGCAGACAAAAGATTTATATGATTAAATTAGCTCTGTTAGGAGCGACACAAGAAATTATGGCTAACACGATGATGATCAAAATTAGTTCTATTAACCTATCGCTCCTATGGAACTCGTTATGCTGATTAATTTAAAATTAGAAAAAGCCCCATCCGGGCGAAAGGTTAATAGCAGACAAAAGATTTATATGATTAAATTAGCTCTGTTAGGAGCGACACAAGAAATTATGGCTAACACGTGTATACAATTATATGTCCATGTGATATTTGCTGTAAATGGTGACGTT
>FWWL01001102.1_pt1 | contig 67269 bp, 77 predicted proteins | sample 2228331 | NCBI WGS metagenome assembly FWWL01 (sample SAMEA103939775, study PRJEB20133) | metagenome
AATTTGACGACGAGTTCTCCATGTAGCGTTCTCCGTGAGGTCTGACGGAACAACGGCATAGCCGATCCGGCCTGCATAGGATCTATTACGACCTGTCGCTTGAATGGGGCTCCGAAGACCCGGCCGATGCCGCTGTCACAACCCGGGTCATGACCATCATGCTTCCCTCCGACGATTGACCCATCGGTCTCTCGACCGCCAAGAAGAGAAAGGGGAGGGGGGTCGGAAAAAGAGAGCAATTCCGCTCGTAGCCGGAGCGCCCGCATGCCCCTTCCCAGCGTCGTTCGAGCCCAGGTCGACCCTGCGGCCGTCACCAAGGTTACACGCCTCTTCAACAACACCATCGGTGATGTGCTTGCGGAGCTTATCCAGAACGCCCGCCGCGCCGCTGCAACCAGAGTGATGCTGCAAACGACCGAGTCCGAACACGGCGTTGAACTAAGCGTCTCCGACGACGGCAGCGGCATGGGCGATCCGATGGTTGTGCTCGCCCTCGGTAGATCCGGCTGGGACGAGAGTGTTGCGCGGCGCGAGGATCCCGCCGGCATGGGCGTCTTCAGCCTCGCCGGTCGTCACGTCAGTATCCGCTCCCGCACCGGTGATGCCGACGTCGGCTGGCAAATCGACATCGCGGCGCATGCCTGGGAAGATGGTTCGCCGATCCCCGTCACTCCCTGCAATCGACCAATCGGGACCGAGATCGTGCTCCCGCTCGACAAGGCATGGTCGAGCGCACTGGACAACGCTGCTCGCGGCGCAGCCCGTCACTGCCCGATCCCCGTTTATCTCAATGGAGAAGAACTGAAGCGGCTCGATTGGCTCGACGGAGCTTGCACCGTCTATCAGGAAGGGGGCGTGCGCATCGGCATATTCGACGATCGCCGCGCGAATGTTCATAGCCATTCGATCAATTTCCACGGCGTCACCGTCAGCGGGGCTTTCCCCTCTATTGCCGAGCAGCACGGCTCCTGGTGCGCGCGCGTCGATATCATCGACGCGCCAGAACTGCAGCTCGTCCTGCCGGCGCGCAAGGAAATGGTCGAAAACGCAGCGCTCGTTCGTCTCCGCCGCGAGGTCCGCCGCGCCATCTACCGCTTCATCGCGGCCCGCCCCACCCATCGCCTCGCTTACGACCAATATCGCGAGGCTGCCACACTTGGCGTCCCGCTTCCCGAGGCTGCGCCGTTGCTTACACAATGGACGCCGGCCACCGCCGATATCCATGTCGGACCCACGCGCTCCGAGATCGCGGCGACCGATGGTGTCTTCATCGTCGAGGGCACCATCCCCGCGATCGAACAGTCCGCCCATCTCGCCCTGTCGGGAGATCCCGTTTACGAAGGGCATCTGGTCTCGTCCGACCCCAAGATGGCGGGCTATGGCTGGTACGATCGGCTCTCGCGGATCACGAACCTGGTGTTCGAGATCGAACGCGAAGGCGAGACCCTGCTCTACAGCGATACCGAGTTTCCCGGGCTCGAGAGTGGTCCGGTCGACGCAGCCAGGCTGGTGCTGACGATCTCAAGTCCTTCGGGCGACACAACAGCGAGCATCAGCGCGCCCGCCGTCATCGAATATGACGACAGCGCGTGCTGGGGGATCGAGGAAGCCGCTGTGGTCATCGCGTCGCCCGAGGCCGTGACGGCTGACGCCATCGTCGATCTGCTCGAGGGCACCTGCTTTTCATCCAGCGACGAGCGCGACGCCGATAGCTGGGACACCCAGCACGACCGTTTCCTGATCGATGCCCGGGAGATCGCAACCTCCATTCTTCACGGCGACGATGCCGCGATCCTCGAGCGCCTGCGCTCTATTCTCTCGCTCCGCGTCCAGTGGTTCGTTCCCGAAGGCCGGCAATTCCGCGCGGTCATCGGCCGTAGCGGGCTCGAGATCGCACTGGAACCGGCTCCCGCGGTCCTGACCTGACGCCGCGCACCATCACTGGATCAAAGGCCATGCGTCGGATTACACCGGCCGGACCCGAGCACGGGCAGGCGATAGCGATTGCGGTTGAGCGACTGCGCGAAGCGCGTACCCTGCTTCGGCAGGCCGGCGCGCGCCAGGCGGCGTCCGCCGCCGGCAAAGCGATAAGCAGCGCGGAAGGCGCTGCACGTCATGTGCAACACAGGATTCGAAGGACGACACTATGAGCCGGCATGACCTTCAGCCCAAGGCCGACCAGCCCCATGTCGTCCGCGCGACCGTAGGATGGGACCGACCGCTCCAGACATTCTTCGCGCAGGTCTTCTTCCGCACCGACGACGAGCCCGACGAAGGGGAGGCGCTGATATGGTTCGGCACGGAACCAGGAGAGCTTCTGACCGCCGAGGCCGCGATCGCCGTCGTCGCGCCCCATGCCATCGTCCCGGAAGATCTCGCCGCGAAGCTCGGGGCCGAGATGCGCGAGACAATCGGCGTCAAGGATGGTTCCCACCAGGCTGCTGCGAAGCGCAGTCTCTTCGGGTCGGTCCATTAGCGAGCCCGTCTTCCCGGTCGAATGATGGTCACTCTCAGATCGCCGATCACAATGGACTCGCAATCTCTGCTATTTCTGCTATAAGGTATACACGATATAGCGAAACTAGGATTTCTCCGATGGTAGCCGCATCCACTCTCGATACACAAGTCCGCGTCGGTGCGCCGCGCCGTGCGCGTGGCAAGAAGCGCGCCTTCTATGCTTCACAGCGCATTGCCGCGGCCGCCGCCGACAATGGTCATGTCGTGGTCGATTTCTCGATTGGACAGGATCCGGACAATCTCGTCATCCTCAGGGAAGCGCTCGCTTTGGGTGCGTCCGAGGCCGCGCCCAAAGCCGGCGGAGCCAAGTTGCCGGCAGCCGCGGTCAAGCTTCTCGTCACCGCATTCGAGAAGGTCGCCGCGCGCTTTCTCCAGGATAAATTCTCCACCGAGTTCGAGAAGCTCATCTCGGAATATCGGCTGATGCTTCGCGAGAATCTCGCGACGGGGGACGACGCTCAACTCAAGGCCGCGCTCAATCGGGCTCGCCTTCAGGAGCGGATTCTTGCGAGCACGCAGATGGCGGATCAGGCGCAGGCCTGTGAGCTGCTTGGTCTCTCCGGCGCCAATCCATCGGCCACGATGAAGCGCAAGGAGGAAAAGAACGAGCTGCTGCGCTTCACCGTCGATGGTCGCGCCGCCTATCCGCTGTTACAGTTCGATGTCGAGGGTCGCCGGATCTATCCGGCCCTAAGCGAAATCATCGCCAGAAAGCCGGACCATTGGACCAACTTTCGGCTGCTCCATTGGCTTACCCGGCCTCATCTCGATTTCGAGGACTCGCCTGGTGCAGCGCTCGGCAGCGAACCCGAGGCCGTGATCGCCGCCTTCGAGCGTGCAATCGAGCCCGAGGTCCATGGCTGATGCGGGTCAGCCTGAAAATACCCAACCCAGCCACGATGAAGGTTGGGAAAGAGGACTATCATCTGCTCAAGACCGGGATCGAATTGCATCGGGTTCATCTCGATCAATTCGGCTCGACCGAGTTCAACGGCACCAACAATGGGGACGCGCGCTTCTCGCCGATCCGCGACGACGGCGGAACCATCATCCCCACCATCTACGCGGCGCAATCGTTCGAATGTGCCACGTGTGAGATCATCCTGCGGTGCCCTGACAGCCCCCAGCGCAATCGCACGAAGGTCGCGCCCCCCGAGATCGTCTATCCCTACGACTATCGGCTGCACGCCCACAGTCACGTGCGGACGAAGCATGACCTCAACCTCGTCAGCATCACGACAACGGGTCAACGCAAGATCGGCGTAAATGGCAACGCCCTGCTGGCTGGTCAGCGGAGCACCTATCCTGTCACGCGGGGCTGGGCGGAAAAGATTCACGCCGCCTGTCCGTCTGCCCAGGGTCTCTATTACACATCCTACCAATATGGTCCCGAGTTCGCGGTGCTCCTGTTCGGCGATCGGGTGCCTGCTGATATCCTAGATGGCTTGAGCACGCGCGATATCGCCGATCCGATCTGCCACGATGAAATCCAGAAGCTCGCGGCCAGTCTCTCGATCGATTACGAAGATGTCTGAGCTTCAGCGGAGAGAAAGTCGATGACGTCCGTTCCGACCGACTACGATTCAGCGCGGGCCGCGCTGACCCGGCTGATCCCGATCGCGATGAGCGACACCGGGCAGTCGAAGCGCGTCGCCGATTTCCTGATGGCGTGGTGGAACGGTCCGGACCTTGGTCATTTCGAGATCGCCGACATGTTCGGGCTCGATGTTGCGGTCGCCAACGACATCACCACGGTCATCGGCTTCCTCGGCCAGAACGATCGCGGTGCCGTCTATATCGACAGCCTTGGTTTCGCCGAGGAGATGCAGGACATCATCGCGCTTTGGCGCAAGCCGGCGACGCCGCCGCCCACCTGACGCCATTTACGCCCCCGAGACGATCTTGAACGATCCCGACGGCGCCGAAGTGGCGCTCGTCGGAGCGGCGCTGACGCGCCTTACTCGGCCGAACGGCCGAGGAGAGGAGTGGGTGAGAGAGTGTGTTCGGACAAGGGGTTCGAGCAAGCACACTCAGGAGACTTCCCATGAACATCGGCACGATCACCCAGAACGCCAGCGGCACCTACACCGGCAAGATCTCGACCTTGACGGTCGCGATCGTCATCGCGCTTCGCACCGTCCAATCCGCCAATCCGCGCGCGCCCAAGTTCGAGATCCTCGCGCTCTCGGCTGCCCGCCAGTGGGTTCAGGTCGGCGCGCTGTTCGAACTGGCCTCCAATTCGACCGGGGAGATGTTCCTCAACGGCAAGATCGAGGATCCCAGCCTCGACAAGCCGCTCTACATCTCGGCGTTCCGTCAGGAGGACGGCTCCTACAACATCGTCTGGTCGCGGCCGAACCGCCGCCGCGATGCTCCGACCGACACCGCCGCGGCCGATGACGGTCTGCCGCCGCTGCCTGGCGCGGACGCGCCGGCCACGCCGAACGGTCCCGCCGGCACGGACGGGCTGGGTGAATCCTCGGCCGAGGGCGCGTTCGGTGGCGAGCCCGCCCAGGGCAACGGTCGCCGTCGGCGCACGCCCGAGATGGCTGACTGACGATCCTCTCCCCCGGCCGCGCGTCTCCCCCGGCGCGCGGCACCCCAGCAGGGCTCGTTTGCCGCACGGCAAGCGGGCCCTGCTTTCGTTTCCCTGCGGCCATGTCCTCGGCTATTCTTTGCGCAAGGTCGCCAAAGCAGACTTGAAATTTATCCGGAAACTCCGTACTTTCCGGATAGGAGAATCACCATGCCCCAGTCTGTCAGTTCCGTTGAGGCGTCCAAGGCCTTCGGCCGCATCAGCCGGCAGGCGCTTGTTGCGCCCCTTACCATCACGCACCATGGCCATGATAGCCTCGTGCTGATGTCCGCCGCCGAATATCAGCGGCTCAAGAGGCGCGATCGCGAGGTCTATGCGCTCAACGAGGTGCCGGACGAGATCGCGGAGGCCGTCCGTGCTGCGCGCGCACCAACTGAAGCCGATGCGTTCAATCACGAGGTCGGATCCTGACGAGTGCAAATTCCTGATCCGGTTCCCGGTCTCGTAATTCGCTATTCCTATCTCTGGAGCCACGAAGCAAAGGCAGGACACGAAGAGGGCAGCAAGGATCGTCCCTGCGCCGTGCTGCTGGCGATGACGAACAAGGCAGGCGCGAAGATGGTCACCATCCTGCCTGTGACCCATACGCCGCCGTCAGACATGAGTCTCGCCGTCGAAATACCGCATGCCACCAAGGTGCGCCTCGGCCTCGATGACGACCGTTCGTGGGTCATCCTTGCGGAACTCAATCATTTCCAATGGCCTGGGCCTGACCTGCGGCCGGTGCCGGGTGATGATTCCGGCGAGGTGGCTTATGGGCAGCTTCCCGGCGCTCTATACGAAACCATCCGAACCCGCTGGCTCGCGGCCTACGACGCCGGCAAGGTCGCTCAGGTCAAGCGCACGTCCTGATAACTTTCGGCCGCGCCAGCATTGGCCATGCGGTGCGGCACATTGCGACTTCGGAGCGAGAATCCATGGAAACGAACGAGCAGCGTGGCAATCGGGCGGTGATCGCGGCCGAGACAATGAGCGACGAGCAGCGGGCCGACCTTGCGGCATCGCGACCGACGGCCGAAGAGATCGCCGCCGACCGATGGGCTGACGAGCCTCTTAACGCGCCCGAAAAATCCCGCCGGGCGAAGCTCCGGCTGCCATTCCGCAGCTGAAACCGCCCAGGCGGGGACGTGCGACGGTTTGCCGTTGATCTCGGCGGGGCGTTTTAGCGCGCGTCGCCGGATAGGTCCCATCTTGCCCGACCGCTGATCGCAAAGCGCTATCTGACCTCTGCAGCGGGAGCTCGGACCATCGGCAGCGCGGCGCGATATCGTCCATCGGATCGTGTCCCGCTGCGCCAAGCGGCCTTCCTTCGCCTGTTCCTGACACCTGCGGCGAGCCGAAGGCGGCCCGCAACCCCTTCCAGTCGCCCGTGTTGCCGCTTCGCGGCTGCCCGCGCCAGCTCCCTCCAGGGGTTTCCCTCCGCTTGCGCTCCGGTGCGGACCGCCTCCGCACGCCGCTCTTCGGTGTCACCGGCGGGAAGGCCGCTGGACCCAACGAGGAGCACCATCATGAACAACGTCAATCTCGCCGGCCGCGTCGCCAAGGACCCCGAAACCCGCGGCGCCGTCACCACTCTCATCGTCGCGACCGATCGCGTGAAGCTCAGGGACGGCAAGACCTATGTCGACGAAGCCACCGGCTATACCGCCAAGGAGACCGAGTTCCACAAGGTCACCTGCTTCAACGGCCTCGGCAAGGCCGGCGCCTCGCGCAAGAAGGGCGATGTCGTCGCCATCACCGGCCGGCTGCACCATTCGAGCTGGGAGGATCGCGATGGCGTCACCCGGTACGGCTGCGAGGTCATCGCGGACAAGATCGACTTCTTTTGACCCGACGGGGCGGCGCCCGGCGGCGCCGCTCCTCAGTCCAACTGGCCCGGAAAGTTCGCGCGCCGCCCCGTCTCGAGGTTGCGCACCATGTTCTCGACGCCGATCGCGTAGAACTCGCCAACATGGAAGCTCGCCGCGTCCCTGAACTTCCATTCATGATCGGTGACGACCTTGATCACGCTGTTCACCAGCGCGATCACCTCCTGCTCCGCCAGCGGAAAATCGACATAGATACGTGCTGGCTCGCGCAGGTATCGCTTGTCGAGATGGGCGAAGAACTTGTCGCGACGGCCCATGATGGCGTCGATCGTCGCGCGCCGCGCTTCCAGTTCCTCGATCTGCCGCTCGAACTCGCCTACCGGTGGCGTGCCGGACTTCCAGGTGATGTTCGTCCGGTTCTTCACGCAGAATTCCAGGAAGGCGAACAGGCTGCCTTCTGCCCGCCGCGGATTTTCCAGCAGTCGGCCCACGGCCAGGTGCAGATCGGTCTCGGCCGAAAGCATCAGCGGATAGAGGATCGCCTCGATCTTCCACAGGCGGTCGCCGTGAATATCCCGCTGCCGCAAGAGCTGCTGATAGACGGCGAGTTTCGCGACCAGGCCGGGCGGCTCATTGCCATGCAGAAGCGCCGCATATCGCGATAGACGCTCCTCGTAATTCGCCTGAATCTGGGCCTTCACACTTCATCCCTTCGACATTGCCGGTGGCGCCGATGGTCAATCCCATGACGCATCCCTGGCCTTCGATCCTTCGACAGGCTCAGGATCTGGCCGGGACCGGCGCTCTACTCGCCTCCGGCTCCCGGAGCCACGGCCTTGCCGCGTCTCGGTAGGGTAGACGCGAGACGCCTCTTTCGAGGACGCCCCAGCGCCTCCCCCCGAACCGTGCTTGCACCTTTCAATGCACACGGCTCTCCATTCTGACAGGCATCCGGCCACCGTGATGCGCAACATGACACTTGTGGCACAGGACGACTGTCCTGCGCCGTCGTGCCGATTGTACCCAAGGCGTCAGTTGGTCGCGTCGCTTATCTTTCAGGCGATTGGGATGATGCATCTCGAACGGACCATCGGTGTCGCCGCATGCCTCGCATTGCTCGGCACTCAGGCGCGTGACCAGATCGTTCGGGCTCTGCGCAAGGCGAGAGCCTACCGTGATGGAGTCGACGAGGGGGTTATCCCACGTCTTCACGATCAGATGCTTCAGTTTCCACACCTTATGGACGCGCGGCTCGCCCCGAACCACGGTGATAACACCGTGATCCGACCCCATCTTCAGATATTCCTCGGCCTGCCGCCTCGTCGAGCGTCGCCGGCATGCTACAGTCGCAAAGAGGCTCCTGAGCATGACCAGCTCCAACTTGTCGAGTGACGCTTTCACGCCATCGGCGATCGCATAATAGTTCGCGAAGCCCCGGAACTCTGAGTTATAGGCAACGATAATCTCCGCCAAACTGGATTCCATGAGTTGCGGACGCACCCGGCCATTCCTCATGTCGAGGTTGCCGAGCTTTTTGCGCCTGCAGAACGCATAGACCCGATCCCTCGGCACCCACAGCTTGATATTCCCCCGCGTTGGCCGACGAAGGATGCGTCGCATCCCGCCGCCGACCGCCTGTCGCCCCGCCATTGTTCCGGGAGAGCGCAGCGTGAAGGCGCATACGTGGAAGCCAAGGAACGGCGATCCCCTCGATGCATCGCGAACCCCGGTTTTCTCCGGTGATACCGTCAGATTGAGCCGATCAGCAAGGAAGTGCTGTATGTCGGCCATGATCCGAACGGCATCCGCCTTGCTGCCGATCACGCCGACGAGGAAGTCATCGGCATAACGGCAATAGCGCAGGCGGCGGAAGTTGGGGTCCATTTGATCAACGGATGATATCTTCCGTCGATCCCGATTGATGGCTTCGATCCGAGCAAGACGGGTTCGGACCTCTGCCTCATCCGCGCCAACGGCACGGATTGCATCGATCTCCTTGCGAAGTGCGGCGATTTTCTGGCTTTGGACAACATATGCGGGATTGGCCCGCCGTTTGACGCCCTTGTCGAAGCGAGCCCGCATTTCCTCCATGAACAAGTCAAGCTCATGAAGATAGATGTTGGCAAGCAAGGGCGAGATGACCCCGCCCTGTGGAGTGCCGCTATAGGTCCGCTCGAACTTCCATTCGTCCATGCACCCGGCCTTGAGCATCGTCCCGATCAGATCAATGAACACAGGATCATCGATCCGGCGGGCCAATAGGCTGAGCAGGATATCATGGTCGATGTTGTCGAAGAACCCGCGAACATCCGCTTCGATCAGCCATTTCGCGCCCGTCCAGGTTCTGCGGATCTCTTCGAGAGCCGTGTGGCAGGAGCGACCCGCGCGAAACCCATGACTGTGTTTCGAGAACACAGGCTCATAGATCGCCGCGAGGATCATTCTCGCCGCCTCCTGAACGATGCGATCATCCGCCGTAGGAATGCCCAATGGGCGCATTTTACCATTACCCTTGGGGATATAGACCCGCCGCACTGGACGAGGGCGGTAACGGCCTTCCGCCACGCCTTGGGTCAGACGATCCAGCCTCGCCAGCGTCATGCCGTCGAAGGTCTGGCCGTCTACTCCCGGCGTCATGGCACCCCGGTTTCGGGATACCCTGTCATAAGCCCGCTCATATAAGCAGCGGGACCGCATGAGGCGGTGGAGACCATTGATCCGCTTGCCCGCCCGCGACAGGGCCGGAAGCTTCTCGATCCGTCTCAGGATAGTAGCGGTCTGCATCAGCAGTTCCTTTCCGTTGATCCATCGAGTTTACAGAACTGCCGTCCTTCGCCCGGGCGCGCGGATTTCGACAAGGATCGCTCCCGCTTATACCGCTGTCCCGTCCGCCTCTCGGCGGTTGTCCCGGCCATTACACCGGGCATTTGACTACTATGACGGCTCCGTCGCCATGCAGGTCCGGCAAGCCGTCCTGTTTAGGCGATCCCGCAGTTGCGCGAGTGAGGAGTCGCGGCGCGTTTAGGTGCCCCGTTCGTTTCCTTAATCCCCTTACCGGGGCCACGCCGGGCGGACTGGCAGCGATTTGCAGGGCCGTGCTCCTCGCTCCGCTCGAGACGGTGTGTCAGCCGCGTTCACCGTCACCTACCTAGTGGTCGTTGGAAACTGGGATTCAAACAATCAAGTCTTCACCATGCGCGCCTTGCCTGCTGGTCAACCGTCAGGCTGCGGCGCCCAACTTCGATCCGTACCCCGACATGCTATGGTCCCGTTTTCCTTTCGGAATCTCAGCCGGTTCATCACCAGCACCGGTAAGTCGGTCAGGCATGAGCTATGCCAATAAGCTCAGTTCATTCGAACTCTCCTTTCTTCTTCGCGCCACAACGGCGCACGCCCTGCCGGGTGACGATCACCTTGCGAAGGGTGCATGGGGAAGGGGTTTCGCCCTGATCAGTCAGGAGCGATTTGCTGTTAACCCGCCCGCTGGCGCGGCCGGGGCAAATCCAAATCTCTCTCTAACATCTCGGTATCAGACAAGCTTCATCGCCGTAGTGTGATGTGCCTTGGGGGGCTTTCTCAAGGATGCGCGGTCCCCCCAATTTTCCCGGGTCCGCCGCTGCGCTTTGGACCCAAGAAAATCGGTTCCCCCACGCCCCGCCGAGGCGGCGCGGGGACAAGCCCCGCGTCCCTGACAAAGCCCCGTCGGCCCATCCGATGAGATTTCATCTTTCATCCAATCCCGGATGAGAGATCGACTAGTTCGGAGGCTTTTATGACTTCTTTCAACAACTTCGCCGATCTTGCCAGCTTCATCGCCGCCTCGCGCGAGGACGAGGGCCTGACCCAGACCTACGAGGGCGCGTTCATCGAACACAGCGAAATGGCCAAGCTCAGCGTCGTCGAGGCGCCCGAAGCGCTCGACATGCCCGATCCGGAGCAGGTGCGGGCCGCCGTCGAGATGATGATGGCGACGATGTTCGACGTGCTGCGCGACACCCGCATGGAACCGTTCGCGGCCGATCTGGCTTGGGGCTTCGCCAACAGCTTCCATGTGGTGGCGAAGCGGATCGAAGGCCGCGAGGATGACGCCGCCAAGAAGCTCGGCGATCTCGCCCGCAGCTACGACCCCTCGGAGATCTACGCCACCGAGCTGGAGGACACCCAGCTCCTCTGCCAGACGCTGCAGGGATGCCGCGAGGCGATGGAGTGCATGCGCGACCACGCCGCCGAAGTCTATCGCGTCGAAACGGGCAAGCCCTTCTCGCCGGTGCGGGGGAGCCGGGTTTCCACTGCCTTCAACGCCTCGATGATCGATGCCCGCGACTATCTCGCTTCCCGCGCCCGTGAACGCCGCGAGCAGTTCGCACCCGAAGGTCCGGTGGTTGCCTTCTCCGGCGGTCAGGTCTGGGAGGACGCGGACCTTCTCTGGAACGGCCTCGACAGCATCAAGACCCGCATCCCGGAGATGATCCTTGCGACCACGGCGCAGGCGAAGGGCTGCGATGCGGTCGCGCACGCATGGGCGGCATCGCGCGGCGTCAAAGTCATCCAGTTCCGCCTCGATCGGAGCCAGGGCAACCGCGCCGCCTTCGTCCGCAACGACCGCATCCTCAACCTCAAGCCCGTCGAAGCGGTTATCTGCGAAGGGTCGGGCATCCAGCAGAATCTCGCGCAGAAGCTCCGGCAGGCAGGCGTCCCACTCCACATCGTGCGTCTCGCGCACCAGCGCACTGCACAGCGGGCGTGAGTGCTCGTGGAGAGGCTCCGGCTTCGGCCGGGGCCTCTCCTCTTTTTCTTGCGTGGGAGTGCGGCGCTCAGGGGCATCGAGCCCCTTCGCGCCGCGAGACCTGAGCACCTGCGCGCTCGCTTTCGGGCCCTTCGACGGCTGTCCCGGCCCGCACTGCGGCCAAAGGGGAGGGGGTGAGAGACATCGGTTCAACAAGGGAGGACGAGATGTCCATAACGTTCAGCATTGTCACGTCCGCCGACGACAGCTGCGATCTCTACGCGGTTCTTGCATCCGAGCAGCTCACGCATTTTCTCGACATATTGCGTGCCGAAAGCGATCGTTCGAACACCGTTCTGCTCGATGGCGAAGGGGATCTCGCGGCGATGCTTTCCGACGGCTTCGAAGCACGCGTCTGCCCGGTTGCCCTCGCCGTTCTGGCTCGCGTGTTCGATTATGATTGCGCCGTCATCGCCGTCATCGACGAAGCGCAGTTTCGCCGACGCAAGATCACGATATGGCGGGACAAGCGGGACGGTTCGATCAAGATGTGCCCGTCGTTCACCTCCGACGCGGATGCGGAAATGACGCTGCCGACCGGCCATGCCTTCGCGCTCCTGGCGGGCCTCGGCGTCGAGACCTGGACCATCGGCGAGCGCCCCGTCAGAGATATTCGTCGTGCCCTCGCTGAACCTGCCACTACGCGCCGAATGGCTGCGGGGAAGGTCGCCCATTATGTCCCCGGCCTCCAGCGCTTGCTCGACACCGCACATTTCGACGATTCTTCCCGACTGGCATGGGCATAGCCTCCGCCCGTATCAGTCCGTGAAGGAGGGCGCGTCACCCAGCGCGGCGCGCCCATTTTTTCCTGCTGCCCCGGATCACGCCGATGCCTTGGCCTTCGGCTTCAAGAGCGTATCAACGGCAAGCTGAAGGTGGCTCGAAGCCTCATCCTCCTTGATCGCCGCCAGATAGTCGCGCGCCTGCCGCATCAGCGCCAAGGCCAACGCCCGCGTCACCGCTGGATCCTTCTCGTAGAGGTCCATATCGCCACCTGGAGCGCGGCCATCCTAGGGAGCATGTTGGAGCGCTCGTTGCCAATCAACTCCCGCGCCGAAGCGCGGGAGCCGGGGCTGGTAACACGTCGAGACATGCGCCTACGCTTGTGGCTTAGCTGCTGCCCGGCCTTCGACGCGAGGGTATCCTTTGTTGACCAGATGTTGGCAAGAAAGGAGTCGGTCATGTCGAAGAAGATCGTGGTGCCGTCCTATTTGGCGGCGATGGATCGAGCGGAGGCCGATCCTTCGGCGGCGCGCTTTTGGGTTGGCCTGGATGTCGGCTACAAGAATACGGCGGTCTGCGTTCTCGATTGTGACGGCGCGATTGTTCACCAGGTCTCGATGAAGAGCAGCGCCACCGAGATCGGACGTTATCTGCGCAAGAACTTCAAATCGCATGTGACGCTGATCGGCATTGAGAGCGGCGGGCTGACGCCGCATCTGACGACCAAGCTGCGTGCGCAGGGCTTCCAGGTTGTAGTGCTCGATGCGCGCCAGGTGCATCGCGTGTTGTCGGTCAAGCGGAACAAGACCGACACGAACGACGCACGCGGCATCGCCGAGATCACGCGGACGGGCCGGGAATATCTGACCGAGGTCTATGTCAAATCGAACCTGTGCTTCGAGATCAGGGCCTATCTCACCATGCGCGACCGCCTCGTAAAACAGCGACGCGAGACCGAGGCGATGATCCGCGGCCTGGTGCGGGTCTACGGCGGACGGATCGAGGGTGGGACCGAAACCGCGGCGAGCTATCGCAGCCGCGCCATCGACCAGATGTGCCTCATCGCCGACACTGAAGGCGTCGATCTGCGACCACGGGTCCTGCCGCTGCTCGATCTGTGCGAAGGCTTCTACGTCGAGGCCAACCGCATCGAGCGCGAGCTGGAACTGCTGGCCGCGTCGAACCCGGTCTGCAGGCGGTTCATGGAGATCCCCGGCGTCGGCACGATCACCGCCGTATCGTTCTACAGCGCGATCGAGGACCCGACGCGCTTCCGGCATGTCGACGATGTGGCCGCCTATCTGGGCCTGACCCCGCGCGTCTACCAGTCGGGCGAGAGCCTGACGCATGGCGGCATCAGCAAGATGGGCAACCAGCTCACCCGCACGCATCTGGTCGGCGCCGCGACCGTCATGCTGTCGAACACCCGGTCGTTCAGCACGCTCAAGGACTGGGGCCTCAAGCTCAGCAAGCGGATCGGCTTCAACAAGGCGAAGGTCGCGCTGGCACGGAAGCTGGCGATCATCATGTTCAGTCTGTGGCGTGACGGCACCCACTTCATGGCCAAGGCGGCCGACGTGCCGGCGCACCGGGCGCTGATGCAGAGCCGGCTGCCGGCCTGAGCGCGCAGGTTCACACCAGGTTCGCTCGCACAATGGCGGCGAAACAGTCCTCCCGGGAGGCGGAGGGATCGGAGACTTCGGGTCTAAAGGTGAGGTGGTGACAACCTCGTGACGCTTGTTGAAGCTCCACCCTTTGCTAGTGAATGCCCATACTGCGGCAGGCGATCGGCCCAACGGCCACGACAAACGCCCGACCGCGAAGAGACTGTTGCACTCCGGGATGGATGATGTGGACTTGCAATGATCGACGGAGAAGAAGATCATGACGTAGCAATATAAAGTCTGGATACCCTCTACCGTGGGGGCAGCAGCTAGAGATTTTAGTGCCGAGGCACCTGGACATATGCGCAGGCACCCCGGCGTGAAACCACACCGAGTTGCCTTCTCGACGGGATTACCAGTCCCGGCGCCACGGCATTCGCGGCGCAATTCGCCGCCTATCACAGACGTACCGCGACACCAAGGCACTGCGCTCGAACAGGTCTCGCGAACGTCTCGGCCAGCATCCGAAAAGGTGATTCATTCCGCTGGGTCGCGGCACTTCCCCTGGCACTTTTTGAGGCGCTCATCGACATCCAATCAGGGCAGCAGAAAAGCGCTTTGCTGTTAACCCCGAACGCCCTTCGGGGTTCGGCGGCAAAGCCCCCGACGCTCTCACATCTCGGCATCAGACGGGGCTTCATCGCCAAAGCATGACGCTGGGTGTCGATCGGCCGTCAAGGATCAGCGGTCCCCCCGATTTTGCCGCCGCTCCGCTGCGCTCCACGATCACAAAATCGGTTCCCCCACTGCCCGCTGCGCGGCGGCTTTGCCGTCCCTGACCGCCTCAACACCGCGTCCCGATGCGACCATCCTCATCGACACGAGATGGGGATCGCGAACCAACGCCGATGGAGGCTCAAATGCACGATTTCAACGAATCTCTTCGCAAGCTGTTCAACGGGCCGATCTGCCCGCACTGCGCGACGTCCTACGATCCCGAACACTATGACTTCGTCGAGGACCGCGCGGTCTGCTTGAACTGCGCAGCCCTCTATCGGGTCGGCGCCGGGCATGTGCCTGACATCCCGGATGAGGACCTCGACATCGACTTTGGCGAAGAACAGGAGGCCGCCGCGATCAGGCAGTTCCGGGCCGACACCGCACGGCTCGCCGGCGACACGGCCAGAGCGACTGGCGGAGCATCCTACGAACTCTATGCCCGCCGGTTCTCGGAAGCCTGCGATGCTCTCCTCGACGCCCTCGATCCGGCCACTCGCGATCAAGCTGTCGGCATCGCAAAATACCATGGCTACTTCGAGGATCATGAGGCGGAGGCGGGCTTCGGGCCGGGCTACTGTTCCCTGACCGGCATCGAAGAGCATTGCTGCCACTGCGGCAGGCACCCCTGACCGCCAAAGGGGCCCGGGCTGCGCGCTCGGTCCCTATCAACGGCGCATTGATCTGGTAGCCGTTCCGCGAGCCCGATCCGCAGGTCGCGCTTTCTCTCCACATGACATTGACCGGCTCGCTCGCGTGCCGCGCGGCCCCTTCGGTCCGCACGCCGCTACGCCTTGCCGTGGTCTCCCGACGAGAGGGAAAAATCTCTCACAGTCTTCCCATTCTGTCGGACGGACGAGGCCGCCTCAAGGACGGCGGGGCCCCACCATTTTCTTCGGCGGGTCGAGCGCCGCGCCCCACCTTCGACGTGCAGTGGCCGCCGAACAAAATCGTGACCCCCACCGCCGCTGCGCGGTCGCCGGCAAGCCGGCGATCCCTGACCCGACCTCGCCCGCCCGACGCGCCTTCCCCTGTCATTCAAGACAGACAGGAGCATGTCATGCAGATCATCACGAACGCCGCCGCCGCCCACGCCGCCTACTTCGCAGCGGTCGCCAGTGCCGAGCGCCGGGCGCTTCACAGCTACTTCGACCAGCATGTCGTCGAGGATGCCGACCTTGGATACCTCGCCATCGACGAGGGCGATTATGGCGCGCTGAGCCAGACGATGATCGACCGGATCGTCTATACCGCGCCGGGCGGGATCCTCGACGAATTCTAAGCATCAGGGGAGGGGCCTTGCGCCTCTCCCTTTTTTTGCTGGGAGAGGAACGGACATGGGGGGCATCGAACCCCCCATGTCCGTGCCGCGGCGTTGCCGCGGTGGGATAGTTCAGGCTTTCAATCGCTTCTCGACTTCATCGATCCCGAGCAATTTCATCCGCTCGACAAGGGCCGCCAGCCGCTTGATGTCGAGCTTCAGCAGCCCCGCTTTTTCCACCGCCGATATGGCCTGCTCGCGCTCTCGCTCTTCGAGCTTCCTGCGCCGCTCTTCCAACCGCCGTGCATCCTCTTCGAACGCCGCTCGCTCCTGTTCCAATGTCTTTGCCATAGGTGCCTCTGTTCAAGGCTAATCGGGCTATGAACGCATCGACTATAACCATGGCGGCCACCAGCCGGAAGAAGAAGATTGCGGGGTGGGGGCGCATCGGCCTGGCGACCGATGACGGCTCTATTCGCTAGGGCTGCCGCCGCCCCTTACGGGACGCCGGCAACCAAGCTCACGGAGCCAAGGCAGATGCCTTGTCTCCGCCCGTTCGGGTCACGATCCTCGCCTGGCCGATGCGACCCAAGGCCACCATCGGCCCGTCGCTTCGGCCTGCGCGCGATCGCTGCCAATGGTAGGTCTCGTCCGCGCACTGGCGGGACGATCGCCTCGCGGGGCTCGATTCCCGCTTCCGCCTACCGGCGGCGCATTCCTGTTGCCGCGTCCCGCCTACCGGCGGCGCGGTGCCCAGCCGGACCCGGCTACGGGCATCCTCCGACCATCTTCAGACAGCTCCGGGACCTGGTATCGGTCTCCCAGGATATGCACACCCTACGCACCTGAAGGTGCATGGTTTCCGTTGTTTCACAACGGTTTAGCGCGGAAGTGAAGGCGACTACGCTGTAGTACGCGATGGATGGCGAATGAAAATCAAGGAAATCAGCCGTTTTTGCGTAGTACGAGAGACTACGTCCGACGGCACCGCCACGATCAACTTGCCCGTTCGCATGTGCTCGGCTATAAATAGAGCTCTTCTTCGGTCCCCACCAGCCTCCCTGCTAGGAGGTTGGTCTTGGCTACCAGTTACAGGCACTACAATATTCGCCTGGAGCGCTCCCAGTGGGACCGGCTCAGCGCGATCGCCGCCGATCAGAAACTGAGCGTCGCCGACATCATCCGATCGGCGCTCGATGTCTTTCTTTCCTCGTCCGATCTTCTGACCGCGAGCCATCGGCGGATCGCGCGGATCAGCGAGTTCCAGCAGCTCGCCCTGGATGTCATCATCCGCGAGCAATATCCCGAACTTCGCGACCGTCTCGTCGCCGAAACCGACAAGCGCCTGGTGCAATATCATGGCGCGTGAGGACATCCGCTCGAACGGGAAGAACATCCCGCTGACCCACCACAGCGCGCGCGGCCGCGTGCAGCGCAATTCGGGCAATTTCACCCGCGGCAGTCAGCTCCTCACCCATGAGATGCTGATGTGGTTCTCGGGGGCCAAGATACCTCTGCTCGCGTGGTTTTTCGCGTTCCTCATCGCCTGGTTCATCATCCTCTCGATCCGCCTCGACGAGCACGGGTTCCAGCTCGTCTGCATGAAGCTCTACTCGGCGCTCTGGAACTGGGTGGACCTCAATCCCAACAAGCGCGTCAACGTCACGCTGCCCAATGGCGAGATCCTGAAGACGATCATGCCGGCGGTGCCCTACATCCCCGAAGTCCAGAAGGCCTGGGAGACGACGATCAGGGCGATGATCGGGTCGCTTCTCGTCTCGATCTTCGTCGTCGCTCCGCTCGCGATCTGGTTCGTCGATATCTCGCGCAAGCGCGGCAAAGGCATCCTCCAGGAGCGCCACGAACGCGGCGCGATGCTGGTGACGCGCGACGTGCTTTTTTCTGAAATCGCGCAGCACAATGCCGCGCAATTCGAAGAGGACGCGCGCCAATTCTTCCCCCGCCTCTCGCCTGCCGCCGTGCTCCGATTGCCTTTTGTCCAGCGCAAGGAGGGCGGCATCCATCATCCCTATTTGCTCGCCGGCGTGCCCTATCCGCATCGCCTGGAACAATCGCACACGATGCTCATCGGCACGACCGGATCGGGCAAGACGACCGAGCTTCGCAGCCTCGTCACCCAGATGCGGCAGCGCCAGGACACCGCCGTCATCTTCGATCTCACCGGCGCCTATGTCGAGGCCTTCTTCGATCCGGAGCGCGACACGATCCTCAACCCGATGGACCAGCGCTGCCCGGCCTGGTCGATCTTCAACGACTGCTCGACCTACAGCCATTTCACCTCGGCGGCCGCTGCGCTCATACCTTCGGATGGAGGATCCTCCGAGCCTTTCTGGGCGCTCGCCGCGCGCACGCTCTTCATCGAGATGTGCATCCGCCTCCAGGAGCGGGGCCAGACCAGCAATCTCGCCTTGTCCGAGAACCTGATGACGGCCGACCTGAAGCGGGTCCACCGCTTCCTCGCCAACACCATCGCCGACCCGCTCACCGCCCCCGAAGCGGCCCGCATGGCGGAATCGATCCGCGCTGTCTTCAACACCAATGCGCAGGTCCTGCGCTTCCTCCCCGACGAGGGCGAACAGTTCTCGATCCGGCGCTGGATGACGGCCGATCGTGCGCCCGGATCGATCCTGTTCGTGACCTCCGACTATGACGATCTCGACATGAACAGGCCGCTCCTGACGCTCTGGATGAACATCGCCATCACCAGCCTCATGACCCTGCCGAGGACGCGCTCGCTTCGCACCTGGTTCATGTTCGACGAGGTGGGCGCGCTCCACCGCCTGCCCGCCATCGAGAAGGGCCTGCAGACCGCGCGCAATTTCGGCGGGGCGATGATCCTTGGTCTCCACAGCTTTCAGAAGTTGGTCGAGGTCTATGGCGAGGAAGGTGCGCGCAATCTCGCCTCGCTCGCCCGCACCAAACTGATCCTGGCGACCAGCGAACTCAAGACCGCGGAGGAATGCTCGCAATATATCGGCAACCGTGAAGTGCGCCAGATGGATGAGGCGTACAGCTATGGCTATAACAACAATCGCGACGCATCGACACTGACCCCGCGCAAGCAGGTCGAGCCGCTCGTTATCGCCGACGACATCACGAACCTGCCCTCGATGCACGGCTTCGTGAAGTTCCCCGATGGCTTCCCCGCCGCCCGCATCCTGCTCGAGTGGCGGGACTATCCCGCGGTCGCTCAGGGTTTCCTCCAGCGCCCCGATATTCAGCCCGTCCGGTCAAGGCGCGGAGAGGAAGTGTTTGAGGACGATGGGGCAGGGGAGGCCGGTGGGCGGGACGGCGCCGGCCAGATCATCGACGAGGTCGTGGACGCGACGAACATCGCAAAGGAGATGGCGGCCAGAATCCTCCAGATGCCGCCCGAGGACGAGAGCGCGGACGCAGCGCGGACGACCCAGCACAACATGGATCGGAATGAGCAGACGGCCCGTGCGGCCCGCGCTGCCGGCAACGCTCAGGGCACCCGTGGAAAAGTGGGCGAACAGCCCGCCGACGCCCGCACGGCGCAAGAGCGGCGCGACGGCCATGACGCGCAGCCACGCGGCGCTCAGGTCGAGGATCAGACCCTCGTCGAGCTGCGCCAGGGGTTCGCGTCCGGACGCGACAATGACGATCTCGACATGGGGATCTAGCCGATGCATTCGATCGCCTCCGTCCGCTCCGCATCCGGCGCCGCGAACTATTTCGCGAAGGATGATTTCAAGGACAATTACTACACGGCCGACGGCTCCTCCGAGGTCAGCGCCTGGGGCGGGGAGGGCGCCGAAATTCTCGGACTCGACGGCGAGGTTTCGAGGGACGCTTTCGAGAAGACCCTTGGCGGCATCCTGCCGAGCGGGGAGGGCGTTGCCCAGGTCGAAAACCGCCGCAACGGCGTCGATCTCACCTTCTCGGTCCCCAAGTCCGTGTCGGTCATGGCCTATGTCGCTGGCGACAAGCGCGTCCTCGCCGCGAACATGGCGGCGGTCCAGAAGACCATGGCCTGGGTCGAGAAGAATCTCGCCGAGGGCCGCAAGGATATTGAGGGACGCAAGGTGCCGGTCCGCACTGGTAATCTCGTCTACGCGCTCTTCCAGCACGACACGAGCCGCGCGCTCGATCCGCAGGCCCATATCCACGCCGTCGTCGCCAATCTGACCCGGATGGCCGACGGCAAGTGGCAGGCGCTTCATGCCGATAAGATCTGGGCCAACAACGCGACGATCGGGGCCATCTACCATGCCTATCTGCGTGCCGGCCTCGAGAAGCTCGGCTACCAGGTCGAGCTCAAGGGCAAGCACGGCACGTTCGAGATATCCGGCGTTCCCAAAGCCGTCATCGATGCGTTCAGCCAGCGCCGCGAGGCCATCCTCGACAAGGCCGCCGAGCTCGGCATCGTCTCTGCCAAGGGTCGTGACGGCGTCACCACCACGACCCGCGATCCCAAGCTCAATGCCGGCGACCGGGATGGACTGGTCAAGGGCTGGATCGACAAGGCGGCCGCGCTCGGCTTCGACGGCAAGAGCCTGCTCGCATCCGCCGAGGCACGCTCAAGCCAGGCCCTCGCCGATAGCCGTCTGGAGCGCGGCTTCCGGGCGGTCAGCGAGGCGATCGCCGGCGCGCGCGACGTGATCGGCGGCTTCCTGCGCCCGCATGATCCGCTCGTCGATTCTGGGCTCGCCCGGGTCACCCAATCGCCGACGACTGCGCGCGCGCAGCTCGCGGTCGCCTCGGCCATTCGGATCCTTTCCGAGCGCGAGGCGGCATTCCCGGTCCACCAGGTCTCGAAGACCGCGCTCGATCTTGGCCTGAAGGGCGTCACGATCGACGCGATCGAACATCGGATCAACCAGCTCCTGGACAACCGGCAGCTTGTCTCCGGCGTTGCGCGCGTCGGCGACAAGGGTGTCCAGATGGTGACCACCCAGGAGGCCCTGCGCACCGAAGAGACGATCCTGAAAGCCGTCGAGGCAGGTGAGGGCAAGGCGGTGCCCCTGCTGGCCGCGAGCGAGGCGCCGGCGCGCCTTCAGGCCGCCGCCGATCGCCCGCTCAACGCGGGGCAACTTGCCGCAGCGACACTCATCCTTTCGTCGGCGGATCGGACGGTCACGATCCAGGGCGTCGCCGGCGCCGGCAAGTCGACGATGCTCCAGGCGGTGGCGCGCGTGGCGGAAGCCGAGAGGCGTGACATTATTGGTCTCGCTTTTCAGAACAAGATGGTGGCCGACCTGGCGGAAGGGGCAGGGATCAAAAGCCAGACGATCGCCTCCTTCGTTCTTGCCAACGAACGGTTCGTGACCGAGCGCAACACGCCCCGCTTCGAGGATGCCCGTGCTCGCCTCGGAGGCGCGATGCTGGTGGTGGACGAGACCTCGATGGTCTCGAGCGACGATATGCTGAAGCTCCACCGCATCACGGAAGCGCTCGGCATCGACAAGTTCGTCCTGGTCGGCGATCGCCAGCAGCTTTCGTCGATCGATGCCGGCAAATCCTTCGCGATGATTCAGGCCGCCGGCGGCACGATGGCGCGAATGGACGAGAATATCCGCCAGCGCACCGATACGCTGCGGACGGTCGCGGCGCTCGCCAATGTCGGCAGAGCGGGCGAAGCGATGAAGGTCCTGGGCGACAAGGTCCATGAGAGCGCCAACGCCCCCGAGACCGCCAGTGCGATGTGGCTGGCCCTGTCCGCAGAAGACCGCGAAGCGACCGCGATGTTCGCGTCCGGCCGTGAATCGCGCGCGATCATCAACCAGCGCATCCAGGATGGCCTTGCCGCCGAAGGCACGGTGCGAGGGGAGGGCATCCACCTGACCGTCTATGAGCGGGTCAATCTCACCCGCGAGGAGCTGCGCTATGCCTCTTCCTATGAGTCAGGCATGACGCTCGACGTCGGCCGCGGCGGCGCGCAGGATGTCGGCCTCAATCAGGGACGCTACGACGTCACCAGGGTTTTGCCGAGCGGCAAGGTCGAGCTCAGCGACGGCCGCCGCAAGATCCGGTTCGACCCGCAGAGGCTCTCGCCGACCGAGAAGCGCGACCGGCTCGAACTGACCCAGAAAAAGGATCTCCACGTCCGCGACGGCGACCGCATCCGCTGGACCGCCAACGACAAGCCGCGCGATCTCCACAACGCGGCGCTGGCGCGCATTCTCTCGGCCGACCCGAACGCGGTGATCGTCGAGACCGCGGGCAAGCAGACCCTGACGCTGAGCCCGGGCGATCCGATGCTGTCGCGGCTCGATCTTGCCTACGCGCTCAACATGCACATGGCGCAGGGCATCACGACCGACAAGGCGATCACGGTCATGGACAGCCACGAGCGCAACCTGTCCAATCAGCGGCTGTTCAACGTCGGCGTGACCCGCGTTCGCGACGAGCTCGTCATGGTGGTGGACGACAAGGAGAAGCTCGAGCGCCAGCTCGATCACAACCCGGGCAACAAGACCTCCGCGCTGGAGACGGTCGGCCGTCTCGACATCGACGGCAAGAAAGGCCCGGCGAAACAGGTGAAGTTCGATCCGGGACCGATCGACGGCATCAACCTCGCCGATCAGCCAGACATATTGGCGGATCTGCCGCCCATCCCGGATGGGCCGCTCGCACCTGCCGCTCCGGCCAGGGGCGACGACCTCAAGGCGCCCCCCGACCTCAAGCCGGATAAGGGCGACCTGCTGCCGTCGCTGCCCGAGCGCAGCCTTGGCCTCGATTTGTAAGCGAAGCGCCGGCGCGGTGCCGGTGCCCATTGAAGGAGACGGACCATGGCATGGGATTTTGACGAAGGCGGCAAGTTCGGCAGCGAGAAGGCGGCGGAGGACTATGCGCGCCGCAACGGGCTTAGCGACGCCGATTTCCGCACGCGCCGTAAAGGCGACCAGGTGGAGCTGGAGATCCGCCGCTCGGCGGTCGATGGCCGGCGCCTGCGCGACAGCAACGAAGGCCGCAAGGACGGCTGGGGCTGAGGGGGAGCGGCCATGCGCTTGATGGATATCTTCGGATCGCTCCTGCCTGTCCTGGTCTTGGCAGGCTCAGCGGCAATCTTGCTCTCGCTTTTCCGCGGAATGATGGGCAGCGCGGGACCGCCTGGGCCGGTGGCAAAGCGGTTTATGACCCGGCGCGAGCAGGCCATGCGGGCGGCGATCGAGCAGATCCTGCCCATGTATCGTGTCCATGCCCAGGTCGCGATGGGGGCATTGCTCAAGGTTCCTTCCCGGCCGGGACGCCGTTCAACACCAGCCGATCGCAACGCCTTCGCGCAGAAGATCGTCGATTTCGTCGTCGAGAATCCGGCCACGGGAGAGGTGGTGGCTCTGATCGAGATCGATGACGGGTCTCACCATGCCGACAAGGATCGCAGGCGCGACGAGATGACGGCGGCAGCGGGCTATCGAACCTTGCGCGTACCTGCCTCGGCGACGCCGGAGCTGTCTGACGTCCTCAGGATTGTAGGCGTTCTTCGGGAGGAAACGACATGACCAGACAACCTCGCGCCTATGACGTCCTGGCTGCCCATCTGGCGCCCGAGGATCCGATCGAAGGTGAGCGGCAGATCGACGCGGCGATCCTCACCCTGCAACGCTCCCGCTATCGTCCGCGCAATCGCAGCCGCGCGGCGTTTTGGCTCGGTCAGATTCTGCTTGCCCTCAGTGTGACCATTCTGGGAGCGCGCGCCTTGTGCTGGCTGGACCCTCAGCTGTGGCATACGCCCCTTGGGGTCCTGGCCGGTGCCGTTCCCATCTTAGCCGCCAAGTTGATGTTCATCGGTGCCTTCGTCCACCTCATATATTATTGCACGCGTGAGGGTGTTGAGGATTATGGGCCGCTGCCGCTGCCGCCAGAACCGATTTATGAGTGGCTGGTGGCCCACGGCAAATCTGATCTCACATACTGGCATGAACTCTACTGGTCCTACCCCAAGCGTCGGGCAAACCGTAAAGAGCTTCTAGGCTTTGTCATCTGGAGAAAGACCCCATGCCCACCAGACCAATATCCACCAACGCCTGCGCTGTTCCAGACCGATCCGGCGCGGAAAGATCCCCATCTGGTCTATCTTGATAGCCCGGAGGGGCGTGCGGACCAGGCGGCCTATCTGGTCGCGTTCGAACGCCGGATGGATGACTGGTGGCGACTTTCGTTCCGGATGGCCATCGCCCTGCTGATCGTGCTTATCATCACTATCTGGTTGCCGATTTTTCCGGAGAGCCAGACCGGCCGGCTGATCCGGACAGGCGTCATGCTCGCTTTCATCGTGGGTAGTATTGCGCTTTTCTGTGGTGTCACCGTGCCGATACGCTGGCTCCCGCACCCAGTTCGGCGCTACTGGTTTCGCGCTCTTCCCCCGGAGGCTGCGCGATTTTGTGAACATATGATCGCGCGTTGGAGTTGATTCGATGTCGCCGCTCGATGCGACGAGGGAGACCGGACGCTGGAACCGGTTCGCGAATAACGGCACACTGGCACCAATCCCCGCAAGCTGCCACCCGTGACACTTTACCACGAAGTTCTTGGTAAAGTGTCATTGATGACAATCACTTACCCAAGTTTTCGCACGTTCGCGGTAGAGGATGCCTGAGCTCGACAGGCATGATAGCGAGGGCTCTACCGCACTAATCGAGACTCGTGCCCCATATGCCCCACCACATCTTCTATTCATGGCAGAGCGATACGGACAATCGAATTGGACGGGGCTTCATCCAGTGGGCACTCGATCGCGCGATCCGAGCGGTGAATGCCGATGCCGACGTCGATCCGGCCGACCGCGACGTGAGGGCGGATCGTGATACGGCCGGGGTGCCCGGTATGCCGCCACTCGCCGACACGATCTTCGACAAGATCGATCGGTCCGTCGCCTTCCTCTCCGATCTTACCCACGTCGCCACGCGGGCGAACGGCGAACGCTCGCCCAATCCGAATGTCCTGCTCGAACATGGTTGGGCATTGAAATCCAAGGGATGGCGAAGCCTGATCGGCGTGATGAACACCGCGATGGGCCATCCGGACGAACATCCCCTGCCGTTCGATCTTCGACACTTCAAACGCCCGATCTTCTATCATTGTCCCGCCGATGCGCCGGACGAAGAACGCCAGGCGGCACGCCTTGGCTTGCAAAGGGATCTTGAGGGCGCGCTTCGCGCGATCCTCGACGATGAGGTCTTGCGGGCCGCGCGCGTTCCGCCGCCACCGGCCGAACCTCACCCCCATGATGTCGCTCTGCTCCAGCGCTACCGCGCCCAACTGCCCGAAACGCTGCGGCAGTTTCTGCGCGAGCATAGCTTCGGCACGCCTTACCTTCGCAGGAAGCTCGATCCCCTCGATGAAATGAACATCACCTGGGCGGGCGCGGAGTTCGATTTTGAGGATCCGGTGTTGCAGGAGACGGCCAAGGCGTTGCGAGGAGCGAACACCTCCCTGATGAGTCTGGTCTATGAGCGGATCCACGTCATGGACCGCAATCCGGAAATGGGCTGGCCGAAAACCGACTACGACGTCACGCATGGCATCCAGAAAGCGACGCTCGGTGCGATCGAGGACCTCAATGGACGAGCCGAGGCGCTCTGCAATGCTATCGACGCGTTCGAAAGGGCAGGGCGCGCTCGTATTCGCGTCGCGGCCGAGCCGCCACCCGCAGGGCAGGCACCAGCCATCGATCCGCGGTGGGAAGCGGCGCGGATCGCGGTTACCGATCTCGCGGCCGACCGGATGCGGGGCGGCCTGCCGCAGATCGTGCAGTTGCCGAGTGTCGTGTTGCGCGTGGTCCCGCTCGCAGCGATGGATCGCCCCCGGATCGATCCCAAAGCGGTGTTGTTCGCTGCGAGGCGGTTTCCGCCGAACACGCAGGTCAAAGTGGAGTCCGATTCCGACGAGCGACAATGGTGGAGCTTCGGCATCCCGCTGATTCCCACTGCCAATAATCCTGAAACCAGATGGCTGACCCGTTTTGTGCGGCCGGGGCTGCTTGAATTCGAGATGACGATCGGCGGCCGCATCGACGATGATCCCGAGATCGTGATCGACGGGCGAGAGCTCGAAGGCGGGATTGTCGAACATCTCGAGCGATTGGCCGGGATCGCCTCCACGATCGGCCTGAAAGGGCCCGTTCTTATCGGTATCGCCTTCCGGGGTGTCGAAGATGTCATCCTTCAGCGCGCCCGACCGGGCGGGCGCAAGATGCACAAGCCGGAGCTGTTTCTGCCGGAGCTACAGGTCGAGGATCTCGGAACGCCGCTGCACGATCTTTTGCGAGAACAGTTCGACATCCTATGGCAGGCGGCAGGCTGGCCCGACGGTTCGCCGTCTTTTGATTGAAGCGATCCGGCCGCACCATGATCCTGAAGCGGCTGGCCGGCTTCACCTGCAAGACATCACGTCCAGGAGTGCTCGGCTGACCGCGCCGCTCTGTACATAATAGATGACTGAAAATACCGAGTACCATTACATGCCGATTTGTGGCGTCACAGACCAGCCGCGCTGCGAGGCCCGAACAGGATGACCGCAGCCCCTACAAGGCAGATTGCTGCGCCGATCAAATCCCAGCGATCTGGCTTCGCTCCTTCAATGATCCATAGCCAGAAGATCGCGGCCGTGATGTAGACGCCACCATAGGCCGCGTAGGCGCGACCGGCGTGGTCAGTGTCCACCAGCGTCAACAGCCACGCGAACAACGCCAGCGAAGCCATGCCGGGAAGAAGCCACCAGATTGACTTGCCCATGCGAAGCCAGGCCCAAAAGGCGAAACAACCGGCGATCTCCGCCAGTGCGGCTCCGATATAGACCAAGGCTGTCATCATTGATGCCGCCATACCTTGATGGCGGATATGACGAGAATCACAGCCAGCCCTGGTAGCAGGACAAATCCTGGCACGATCCCAAGCAGCAGGCCGCCAATAAAGGTTCCGCAGATCGAACCGAGCGCCATCACGAGCAGGAACGTCAGATTGCGGCCGAGCACGGCGAAACTCTGGTCGCGGCTGTAGCGAGTGAAGCTGACAAGCATGGTCGGCATGCTCACCGCGAGTGAGAGGCTGCCGGCCAGTTTCATATCGGCGCCGAATAGGAGCACGAGCGTTGGGATCAGCAGTTCGCCGCCCGCTACGCCCAGCAGGGACGCCACCACGCCGATGGTCAAGCCGGCGCCAACGCCGGCGACGAGTTGAACGGTCCCGGTCAAAAGTGGCTGGTCAGCGTGGGTGCTGTGGCCGAAGAGCAGCACGGCCGCGATCACCACCAATAACATGGCAATGACCTTGTAGAGCGTTTCGGACCTTGCTCGCACCGCCCATCCGGCGCCGAACCAGGCACCGATAAGACTGCCGGCGAGCAAGTTGAAAATGATCGGCCAGTGCGCGGCGACAGTTTCGAACGGGACAGTCCTGGTGCGGAACATGAGGGCCGTGGCGACCACGACGAGGCTCATGGCCTTGTTCAGGATGACCGCCTCAAGCGCTGCGAACCGGAACGGGCCGATCAGGAGCGGCAAGCGGAACTCCGCGCCGCCCAGGCCGATGAGACCACCGAGCGAGCCGATCACCGCGCCGCCTCCAAATGCCATCGGCAGGTTGCGGGCGGGCGTTGCGGTGGCGGTATCCTGGATCATGGCGCTGTGGTTACACAGATACCCAGCCTGGTGCAGCTACTTGTGGGTAACAAGCTCTAGCTCACGCTTACGGCGCTGACGGGCCTAATGCCTTCCGTTCCGAATAGCGATCGACAAGCTGGGCGGTATAGGGGCGCAGAAGCACCGTGAACCGCACCAGTTCCTCCACTACATCGACAATGCGGTCATAGTAGCTGGATGGTTTCATCCGACCTACCTCGTCGAACTCCCTATAGGCCATCGCCACGCTCGACTGGTTGGGGATGGTGAACATCCGCATCCAGCGGCCGAGCAGGCGCAGCGTGTTGACCGCGTTGAACGACTGCGATCCGCCCGAGACCTGCATGACCGCAAGCGTGCGGCCCTGAGTCGGGCGCATCCCCTTCATCTCCAGCGGCAGATGGTCGATTTGCGCTTTCATGATGCCGGTGATCTGGCCATGCCGCTCCGGGCTGCACCACACCATGCCCTCAGACCACATCGCGTGATCGCGCAACTCGTGGACGGCGGGATGATCGTCGCCCTTCACCTGGTCGGGCAACGGCAGGTCCGAGGGATCGAAGATGCGGGTCTCGGCTCCGAAGAATTGGAGCAGCCGAGCAGCTTCCTCGACCGCGAAACGGGAGAAGGACCGTTCGCGCAAGGAGCCGTAGAGCAACAGGATGCGCGGCGGCGGATCGAGCGTACCAAGGCCCAGCGCCGGCCGGTCATAAGCGTAGCGGACGTCGAACGCGGGCAGATGATCCGGGTCTGTGAGATGTCGAATACGGGTCAAGCTGTTGCTCCGCTCTCATACCAGCCGCGCGTGCGCTTCACGATCGCCACCACCGACAGCATCACCGGCACCTCGACCAGCACGCCGACCACGGTGGCAAGCGCGGCGCCGGACTTGAGGCCGAACAGAGAAATTGCAGCGGCCACCGCAAGTTCGAAGAAATTGGAGGCGCCGATCAACGCGGCGGGGGCCGCCACGCACCATGCGACGCCGAACCGGCGGCTCAGCCAATAGGCCAGCCCCGCATTGAAATAGACCTGCACCAAGATCGGCACGGCAATGAGCGCGATCACCAGCGGCTGCTCGACGATCGCCTCGCCCTGGAAGCCGAACAGCAGAACCAGCGTTGCCAGCAGGGCGGTGAGCGATACTGGCCCGAGCCGGGCAAGCAGCCGATCGAGCGCCGTCTGTCCACCTGAAGCTAGCACAGCGCGGCGAACGAGCTGCGCGACGATCACCGGCACGACGATATAGAGGCCCACCGAGAGCAGCAGCGTGTCCCACGGCACGGTCACCGAGGCGACGCCCAGCAGCAGCCCGACCAGCGGCGCGAAGGCGAACACCATGATAAGGTCGTTCAGCGCCACCTGGCTCAATGTGTAATTGGGCTCGCCATCGCAGAGGTTCGACCAGACGAACACCATCGCCGTGCAGGGCGCGGCGGCGAGCAGGATCAGCCCGGCGATGTAGGACGAAACTTCGCCCGCCGGCAGCAGCGGCGCGAACAGCCAGCCCAGGAACAGCGTGCCGAGCAACGCCATTGAGAAAGGCTTGACGGCCCAATTGATGAACAGGGTGACGCCGACACCTTTCCAGTGCTGGCGCACCGATCCCAACGCACCGAAGTCGATCTTCAAGAGCATCGGCACGATCATCAACCAGACGAGCACCGCGACCATGAGATTGACGCGCGCCACTTCGGCAGACGCGATGGCGCCGAACGAGCCGGGCAGCGCATGGCCGAGCGCGATGCCCGCGACGATGCAGAGCGCCACCCACAAGCTCAGATACCGTTCGAAGAAGGAGATGCCGGGACGAATCGGCGCGGCGCCGGCAGCAGGAACGGTCGCCATGCCTCAGATCACCCGCGCGCCGGCGGCATCGACGACTTGCTGGCCGTCCTCCTTGGCGAAGGCGCCCCGTTGCGGTGTGGGCAGAAGGTCCAGCACCACCTCCGAGGGGCGGCATAGCTTCACGCCCAGCGGTGAGACGACCAGCGGCCGGTTGACCAGGATCGGATGCGCCATCATCGCGTCGATCAGGGCTTCGTCGGACAACGACGGGTCGCTTAGGCCCAGCTCGGCATAGGGCGTGCCTTTCCCGCGCAGCAGCTCGCGCGGCGTGATGCCGGCGCGGGTGATGAGCTGGACCAGCAATGCCTGCGCAGGCGGGGTTTTCAGATATTCGACGACATGTGGCTCGATCCCGGCATTGCGGATCAGGCCCAGCACGTTGCGTGACGTGCCGCACTCCGGGTTGTGGTAGACGATGATGTCGGTCACGCCGCGTCTCCCCGGCGAGCGGTCGAGCCTTCGGCATGACCGATCTCGCGCAGCTTCGCCGTCAGCGCGGTAGCTTCGAGCTTGTCGATCGGCAGCGATATGAACAATTTGATCCGGTTTTCGAGATAGCGCAGCGCTGTTACGAAGGCGCGTTCGCGTTCGATTGCAGTTCCCTCGACATGGCTGGGATCTTCAATCCCCCAATGCGCCGTCATCGGATGGCCGAGCCAGACCGGGCAGGTTTCACCGGCCGCGTCGTCGCAAACGGTGAACACGAAATCCATGACCGACGCATCTCCCTGAGAAAACTCCTCCCAGCTTTTAGAGCGCAGCCCTTCGGTCGGGTAATCGAGCCGCTCCAGCAGCGCGAGCGCGTCAGGGTTGACCGTGCCCTTGGGATAGCTGCCCGCCGAAAAGGCACGGAAACGGCCTTGGCCCAGCTTGTTCATGGCGCTTTCGGCGAGGATCGAGCGCGCCGAATTGCCGGTGCAGAGGAACAGGACGTTGAACACACGATCGGTGGGCATGGCGGCTTCCTTCAGCAGCAGGTGAGATCGGCAAGCAGGGGCTCGCATAGTTCAGGGCTACCGAGACAGCAGTCCTTGGCGAGAAAGGTCATCAAGACCCGCAGCGTGTCGATCCTGGCTCGTTGGATCTGATGGCGACCGCGCTTTTCGGCCGACACAAGTCCCGCGCGGGCGAGTACGGCAAGGTGCGTGGAAAAGGTGCTTTGCGATAGTCCGCTGGCCTCGACCAGTGCGCCGGTCGGCAGCCCCACGGGCTCGTGGCGAACGAGCAGCCGGAATGCGTCCAGGCGCGTGGGATGGGAGAGGGCCGCAAGGGCCTCCAATGCCGAATCCTGTTCCATGCATCGGCTATACCCGATGCATATATTGCCGGCAATACCCATCGATTTTTGCCGATGGATTAGGCGGTGATCGAGCCGGTCGGCAACTATGAGGACCGCTTGACCTCCGGCCGGATTGGGAAGCGCACGCATCCTGCGAAAAAATGCTGAGAACGCTGCTGTGAGGGATTCACATCTGCCTGGAGCTGACGTAGATTCATGCTATGTTCCATCAGGCGGACCTCTTCGAGCCAGCGGCAAGTCCCAGCAAAAGCATGGACACGCCGGCGCTTCTGGCTGTTATCGCAGCCGCATCGCCGCGCCCGAAGTTCAGCTATATGCTGCTCCAGTTGATCGCGGAGATTGCGGATGAGCGGGGCAGTGCAGGGCCGAGCGTCACCGTCGACGGCGCCGACATGCCGGTCAGAGACTGGCTGTGTGATGCGCTGGTCCCGATGGCCCAACGCGACGCGCGCCGGCGATCGACAGTGGCGGCGGTTCGCGCCGAACTCGACGAAGCCAAGGCGCTTCCTGCCGATCGCCACGAGGCGGATCGCGTGATCGAGGATAAGGTGCGTGAGCGGGTGCGTCGCTCCGGTCGCTGCAATGTCAGTCGGGCAGTGTCGGATCTGTGCAAGGTTGGCCTGCTGCGGCGCCATTATCAGGGTTTTCGCGTCGATCATCAAAACCGCGGGGCACAGCGCGAGGCGGTTTATACCGTCATGCCCGAAGCTCTGGCGGTGTTGCGGCGGGGGTGAACGAGCGACCGGCGTCGAGCCGGCTCCACATAGCATCGGCGCTCAGGCCGGGCCTTTCCGGCCGCGTCGCTTCTCGTCCGCCTTCCATGCGAGATAGTCTTCTTCACTATCGAAGTCGGGCTGCTCGAAGTTGGTGAGCTCGTCGCAGTTGATGCAATGATACATCTGCGAGGCGGTCTGAAAGTGCATTCCGCAAAAGCACCCGCAAAAGGGGCAGCATTCATCGAGTTCAAGGCTGCTCCAATCCCAGACTCCCAAATATTCCGGCACGCCGTCGCGGTCGTGACCCACGACCTCAAAGGCGTCCGCATTCTTTTCGACAAACCCCTCGATGCCGGCGCGCTGCAGATCCTCGAGAATGTCGGCGGGCTGGAGATAGAACCATTCCCTGGCCGTGCTTCCGCCGTCTCGAGCGATGTTGCGATCCCTGTATTTGGCATGAAGCCGCTTCTCGGTCTCACTCGCATTGGGCGTATCGATCCAGCCCACGACCTTGAGCGGACGCGAGTTGCCGGTCTGCAGGGCGCCCCGACGCCCGCGCAGGTTCGTCGCGCGGCCGATCTTCATCCGCCAGTCGGCGTCGTTTTCCTCGAGGATGAAATAGACCGGCACGAATGGTTTCCAGGCAGCGTTAGAGGCGGTAAGCGGCGCGCAGTCGCTCCACGACGACATCCCGCGTCATGTTCACGTCGAACTGCCTCGGATCGAAGTCCTCCTGGACTGCCACGGCTTGGACAAAGGCGCCCATGTCCTCTTGCACGGCCGGGGGCAGCGCATAACTTGCGTCGGCGGTCAGCAACTGCAACATCCTGGCGACATCGTTGCGATGCTTGCGGACGTCCTTTTCGTCGATCTTTTCGCCTTCGCCTCGGCGCCGGCTCAGATCGAGCCAGGCGCGTGCCTTGAACGGAATGATGGCTGCCTCATCGAGAACAGGGATGCCGTCGAGCCTGCGCACCATCGCCTTGAGGAACTCGTAATAGGCGCTGTCGAGCAGGATGGCCGACAGGCTGGCAGCTTCCTCGTCAATCGGAAGGGGCGTGAGCAGGCTATCGTCGGCGAGCGAGATACCCTCCGGCTGTCTCGAAAATAGCTCGAGCATCGCGGGGAATTCCTTGTTCGCAGGCTTTTGAAACCGATAGAGGACGCGCTTTCCGTCGCTCTGCTGCCGGATTTGATAGCCACCTTCCTCGACGAAGGCCCAAAATCGTTCGGAGAAGGCCGCGTCGAGAGCCTCGACGATGAGGACGATGTCCAAATCCTTGGTCGCCCGAAAATCGAGACCGACCTCATCCATGAGCAGCTCGCAGGCCGCGCCCCCGATCAGCACATAGTGGCTGTCATGCCCTTCAAAATGCGCGCGGAAACGATCGACACCCGTTACCATCCAAAAGGCTCCAAGAGTTGCTGCGCTGCCTGGGCTACGCGTTCGTCGGGATCATTGCGCAGGCTCAGATGGAGCGACAGCCGATCCACGACCGCATCGCGCGCCAGCGCGCGCGGATCGTAGCTCCACGTCTCGAGTTCAGCGCGTTCGTCATCGTCGAACGCAAAGCCGGTCCTGAGTTCGAGCGTCTGCTGCAACTGCTTCCACCGCGCCGCGGGGATGGCCCGGTGCGGGAAGCGCGGTTCCGACAGCATCGTGTAATGCGCGAGCGCGCTCTCGCCCGCGAGCGGGGCGACATGGTCAGGCAAATTGCCCCTCACTGTCCGGACCTTGCGCACAGGCGACTGCAAGCGGCCTGCCACCGCCTGCCATAGGTCCCGTTCGCGCACTGCGAGCTGAAGACGACGCTGACGTCCGACATGGCGCGGCTTGGCGATCCGCAGCGCCTCCAGCTCATCCAGAGTGCGGCTCATGCTCATGATCGCCACCTGGAACCGTTCCGCCAGCTGGGTCAGGTTCGCGCCATCGAGATCCTCGCCAAGCAGGTTCGCGAGGACCAGCATCTGGGTCGTCGGGCCAAATTGCTCGGTGGCGGCCGGTGGCCTTGTCGGCGCGCGCTCGCGCAGGTCAAGCAGCGCTTCGGGGACGTAGAGTTGTGCGCCTGGCGCCAGGAACCCGATCTGACGCTCGACCATCTGGCGGCGAATGGCGGCCGGCACATGATCGAGGAGCAGGAGGACCAGGTGAATGCCGAGATGCCGGCGCAGAAGGTCGCGGTGCTTGATGAATTCGGCAGTGGCGCCTTGTCCCAACGAACGCATGGCCACGAGCAGCACCGGTTCGCCGTTGAGTTGACCCCTCCAAAGGCGATAGCGATCCAGCAGAAAGTGCGGCAGCCCTGCGTCGACGAAAGGCGTCAGCCCCATGCGCATGCCAAAGGCATGATGCACATAGGCCTCCGCCGCCTCGCCCAGGGCGTCCAATCTGGTGTCGGGTCCATTGTCTAACATCGCAAAAGCTATTTAACATCTCTACTGTTAAAAAGCTACCTCCTGTTAGACGGGGCCATGGGGAGGGGGCCGGCGATCCCGAACGCAACCTCATTGGGTGTGTCGATCGGCCGGCCAGCGTTGAGCCCCTAAAGGAATAGAAGCGTGAACACCGACCGGCAGGGTGGATCAGCCGTTGAGGAGGTCCTTGATCGCTTTGGCCGGGGTGAAGGTCAGCTTCTTCGACGCAGCGATGGTGATGGTTTGCCCGGTGGCGGGGTTGCGGCCCTCTCGCGCCGGGCTGTCTTTCACTTTGAACTTGCCGAAACCGTTGAGCGCGATTTCCTCGCCCTTGGCGGCCGCGTCGGCGATCGCTGTGAACAGGCCATCGACCAGTTTGCGCGCGTCGGCCTTGGTGGTGCCGGCGGTTTCGGCGAGATGGTCGGCAAGGTCGCTGTTATTCATGGGAGCTCCTTCGCAATTGGATGGGACGAGTTCCATAGGCATCTCGGACGGCGTGCGCCATCGGGTTCAAGCCTGCCTGGTCCCCTGGACCAGCTTCCTATGTCCGATAAATGCGATTCTCGGACATAAGAATTGGCATCGGGAGGGGGCTCGGCTAGGCTCCTCCCGATGGCGCGCGACCTGCTTCCGATCTCGACCAACCTGCCCGCCGACCTGCTCGCCGAGATTGACGGCGCGCGCGACACGCTCGCCGCCTCGAAGGCGGGTTCGACCCAGAGGGCCTATGCCTCGGACTGGGAGCGGTTCTGCGATTTTTGTGACGCGCGCAACGTCGAAGCGCTGCCGGCACACCCCGACATCGTCGCGCTGTTCGCGCATGTCGAGGCCGAAGCCGGCATCGCGCCAGTCACGATCGGCCGCCGCGTCGCTGCGATCAATCACCATCACAAGGAAGCAGGTCTCGCCTCGCCGAGCGCGCGCGACGCCGCCGGCGTCATCGCCCAGATGATGGCGGGCGTACGCCGCAAATATGCGCGCAAGAAGGACCAGAAGGCGCCGGCGGCCGCCGACGTGCTCAGCGCCATGCTCGCGACGATCGCCGGCACCGGCCTGCGCGCGAGGCGCGACCGCGCGATCCTCGCGATCGGCATGGCGGGCGCGTTTCGCCGTTCGGAGATCGCCGCGATGCTCCTGCCCGATCTCGCCTTCAAGGCCTCCGGCGTGCGGATCACGATCCCGCGTTCGAAAGGCGATCAGGTGGCCGAAGGCCAGCAGATTGCGATCCCCGAGGGCCGCCACATCCGGCCCGTGGCACTTCTCACCGACTGGCTTCAGGCTGCCGATCTGCAGGGTCTGGATCCCTCGACCAGTAAGCCGCGGACTGGCCCCGTGTTCCGTCGGCTGACACGGGGTGACGCGCTCACAGTCGATCCGATCACCGACAAGACCGTGGCCAGGCTGGTCAAAGCCTGCGCATCGGCGGCTGGGCTCGACCCGGGCCTGTTTTCCGGACATTCGCTGCGCGCGGGGTTCCTGACCGAGGCGGCCGCCAAGCGTGCGAACCTGTTCAAGATGAAGGACCATTCGCGGCACAAGTCGCTCGACACAGTCGCGGGCTATGTCCGCGATGCGGCGATCTTCGACGATCATGCCGGCGAGGAGTTCTTATGACGCCGAGCGGCGTGGCGCCAGAATGGCAGGCCTACGCCATGCCGGACTATGATGCGGCAATGACGCGGGCCTGCGCCGAGCTTCAGCAGCGTATCCTCGCCGACCCTACCTATCGGATGTCCATTCTGACCGACCCGCGTGACCTGCATCGAGCCTTGTTTGCCGAGTTCACGCCGTCCGGTTACCCCGAATATGCTGGCACCTATCGGGGCACGGTCGGCACCTCGCTCGAGGGACGGCGCATGGGCGCCCCGCAAATTTTCGATCTCAAGAAGAGCTTCGCATTCGAGGAACCTCAGAAGGTCACTGCCGCGCTCGATTTCATGCTTTCCGAGGTTCGGCGCGAGCTGGTCCCGGCTCGGTCCGCCACACCTTTTGTCCAGCTCCTGACCTTGACCCACCTCTTCTGCTGGTTTGGGAAGATCCACCCCTTTCTCGACGGCAACGGCCACATCCAGCGCGCCCTCTTCGCCGCGGCGGCGGCCGAGCTGGAAGTTCCGCTCGCCTCGCGATTCGCTATCCATCCGCGCCCGTTCGACCGGCTTCTGGCTTGGCCGCTGGAGAGGTTCACGATCGCCAAGCCTGATCAGCGCGAGCATTTTCTCGCGATGGTCGCCGAATATCTGAGCTCCTGGTTGGCTGGACCATTTGACCGGCCTGCGAGCGGCATCGCGCCGTAAGCGGCCCGGGCAGCTTCGAAGTTTTAGAGTCCTCTAGCAAGGAGGAACCCCTCCGACTTCAGTCGGATACTGGCTTCAGCCACAGACTCGCGTGCTAGCCTGTAACCTCGGGAAAAGCGGAAGCCGCCGAAGGCGTGAAGCTTCCGCTTTTCCCGAGGTTACAGGCTATGGCGTATCGGTCCGGTTGTCACACCACATTCCATCATCGCTACCATCTCGTTTGGGCGCCGAAGTATCGGTACAAGGTGCTGATCGGCGATGTTCGGCTACGGGTGCGCGAGATCATCCGTCAGGTCTGTGCCGAGATGGGCGTGAAGATCATCAACGGCGCGCTGTCGAAGGACCACGTACACATGTTCGTCGAAATCCCGCCGCACGTCTCGGTCAGCGACTTCGTGCGCCGGGCCAAGGGGCGCTCATCCCGCAAGATCCAACAGAAATTCGAGCACATCCGCAAACGATATTGGGGCCAACGCTTCTGGCAGCGCGGCTACTTCTCGACCACATCCGGCAACATCACCGATGACATCATCATGCGTTACCTCGACCGACATACCCACAAGGACGGCTTCAGCCCCACCGCTTGATCCTACCGGCGTCAGCCGGTCAGTGATTCAGAGTTCGATCAGCGTATAGCCGCGATCGCCGAGCACGGTCCGGGTCCAGTCCTTGGCGATGACGACACCCTCCGTGTCCAAGGAGATTGCAGCGTCAGCCCGATCGAACAGCGCGATGCAAAGCTCATCGCTGTCGAACCGCGATCGGTACTGGATACCATCGAGGCTGGTGGTGCTGTAGATTTCCGCTGAGATCCGCTGGGGCACCGCATACGCGCCAGGATTGTCTACCGGATCGAAGTCGGCCGAGACTCCGGCGGTGGTCGTTCTGAACCAGCCGAGACCCGGTCCGTGGACCTTCGCCAGCCGGATCGGTCGCGTTGCGGAGAATCTTGCAGCGCGTCTCCTGGCGACCTGATCCCAAAGGACATCCCGGTCCGTCGGCCTCCTCAGCAAGGTCTCGGCAAAGGGGCCGACGAGCGTCTTGCCCAAATACAGCACACCGAATTTGCCGTCCGGATCGTCCCAACGCCAGGTCGCGTCCTTGCGGCCATACCATTTGGCCGCGACCGTCGCGGCGTGCACGCGATGAAGCACTCGCCCCGTCGCGATCGTCGCCACGGGTATCCCGCCTTTCGCTCCCATATTGCGTCAATCTTCGAGCGTACGGGCGAAACGCACTAGGCGCTCAACTTCCGCATCGCTGCCCTTCAGCAACGCGATCGGGCTCACTCCATCAAGACCTTCATCGCCGCTGACGAGGAACTGCAGGACGGCCCAGCCCGTCGTTTCCGGCGCGGCGCTAAGGACCTTCGCAACGCCGGGAAGAATTGCATTCCCATCAAACTGAAAGACCGGGAAGAGCTTCGTCCCGTTGTCTTCGACCATCAGCAGTCGGCGATCCTTGACCGCCTTATAGACGGCCTGGATCGTCTTGTGCCCAAGCAACGTGCGAACCTTCTCCGCGGTCAGAGCTCCGCCTGCAGCATCGATCAGCCGCCGTTTGAAGGCGATGGCGTTCGTAATTCTTTCCGCGGCTTCCGGATTATCCGTTTCGACCGCCGGGATGCCAAGCGCGAGATGGAAGACAAGGCTCGGCACGTCGACGCTGCTTATCGCCGCCGCCTTTGCCGCCGCCGGCATCATCTTGATGATGCGGTCGGTGCTCGCCACAATCCGGTCGTGGAGGACGCGATCCGCATCAACGAAACCGATATTTGCTGGGCGAACCATTCGATCATTCCTGTTGAGTCAGTTTCATATACTCCGAAACCAACACGATTTCAACTCGTGGATGAATTCGAATCTCTCAGCCCGGACCCACGAAGCAATCGGGCGCTCTCCTGCGATGCGCATTACCGCGTGCTATTTCTCGAAAGCTGCTTCCAGCGCGATGAGACCCGCTGCGTGCCGTTCCGGCTGTGCCTTTCGAAATTTGCGGATGTTTACCAACTTGAATTGAGGAGCGGGCAGCTCGCGAAGCGCTGGCAATGGGAAGGCGTCCCACTCCGGGTCTCCGGCCTCAAAACTCTCTAAGAACCTCCGATCATCAGCGCCGAGGGACCTATGGATCGCCGCCACGAGGCGACCGAACGTATGAACATGATCCTCATAGGTGAACGGCTCGAAGGGCATGCCTTCGAATTGGGCCTTGAACGTTCCGCTCTGGTCCTTTCGGCTCGGGCTGATCAGTTCAGCGATCGGGCGCCCGTGGCTTACAAGCGCCGCGACGAAACCGTGACGAACCTCATCGACGACGCCCTCTACGTCCAGCAGACGCTTCACGTCGAACAGATCGCGCGGATGTTGCCGGTCCAGCGCGGCACAAATCTTGCCGCCAAAGAGCTCGCCGTGCGAGAGACAGCGCGCTTCGACGAAAGCCTCAAATCTCTCCTGCACACGGTCGGAGCAGGGAAGATCGCGGAGAGGAAGGAGATGGCCGCGCAGGGTGGGATTCACCTCGACCTTGATCTGGGTCTTGCCGCGCTGACAGTTGAGCTTGACCTCCATACCTTCCTGGCCCTGGCGTGTCTGGGTCACGCGGGTTGGCGGGAGGCGGCGTTCGATTTCTACCTTGATCCGGGCAAGCGCCTCGCCGATCGCCTGCAGAGAGGCCGCCCGGTCTTGGAGGGGAAGGTAGGTTAGATCGATATCGACCGAGAGCCGCGGGAGATCCCACTCGAACAGGTTGATCGCCGTGCCGCCTTTCAATGCGAAGGCCGGCTCCGCCATGACCAAAGGCAGGACGTCCAACAGCAGGCGAACCTGGTCACGATATTGGTCAGTTGCCACTCGACACAAGCTCCCTGGGGAGGAGCAGTCTGTATTTCGGGACGTACCGCCCCATTTTCGCAAGGCTGCGATCGCCGGAGCCCAGATCTATCTGCTCCACCTTCACGTGCCGCATGACCGGGAGGTCCGCCCGTTCCGCAAGGTAGAGGAACAGCCGCCGGACCTTCACCGATGTGCAGGCCTCGAGCAGGGACTGCATGAGCTTGGGGCGAAGCGACGTCATGCCCTCCACGATCTGGCAGGCCTCGACGAGATCGAATTCCTTTGGCGCGAGATGCAGCAGCTCCAGTATCGCCCGCTCGGGCGTAGCGGCTGTCAATGGATAGCCTTCCGGGGTTCGGTGCTCGGTGAGCCCGATATCGTTCGGCAGGAGCTTGGTTTGCATATGACGGACCTCCCCCCCCCAATGTTTCTGAAACCATGCCGGCAGAACCACGTGCAGCGGCGAGAAGAGGTAGGCCCTGCTCTCTCCGAAGCGCACATAGTGGCTATTTCCCGTCATCTCGATCGCCGTGAGCGCGCCCACGTGGACCGGCAGCTTCAGCTGGGACTGAACGCTGTAAAGCGCTCCCTGCCAGGTCACTGTTTCCATCGGGCGCTTGAATGCGCCACGACCCAACGAGACGAGCCACTGCGAGGATCTATAGTTCTGCAGGTCCTGTGCTGTCAGACCGAGCGCCTTGAGATGCGGGCTGGTCGCCACCGTGTGTGGCTCCCACGCATCGAGCAACGACCTCAATTTATCAGTTCGACCTACCTTCATGGCATATCTATCGCATAAATTCCAAGGTCGATCAATGCCTCGGAATTTTCCATGCTAATATGCCAACGGTATAGCTATCGCCTATAATTCAATGTTAAAGGCGGACCCGACATATTCCTGCGGCATAGCCCGGCGCATCCCGTCTTGCGAGAACGATGAACGGGGCCGAACCCCGTAAGATACATACTTTGGTTCATGCTCTATGCTGCTGACCGAATGGACTTCAGAAACTCGACCTCCTCGGGATGCCGATGGAGAAGCTCGATCAGGCCCACAGCCGCATCGCTCGGCGACATGGCCCCGCTTTCATATTTCTGGAAGGCCCGGCGACCACCGCCGATCAGATATCCGGCTTCTTCCTGTGTAAGCTAGAAGCGCTTGCGGACTTCGCGGACATGAGCCGCATAGGCCTTCTTCAGCTCCCGAAACACGCGATCGGATTCGGCGAGATCGGCCCCGGAATGAATCGCGTCGCCGTCATCGTCGGGATACCAACCGGGTACCTCGACGGTGCGCGTCATCGAGCCGAACTTCACAGTCTGCGGACGCACGCTGCGTCGCAGGAGCGTGCCGGTCTCGGGATGGATGCGCGTCTCAGTCATTGCCGACCTCTTTGAACGATGTGAGCGCGACGTCGACCAACGTTTCGCCTGCGAATTTCAGATACAGCCACCGCTGGTCCCACGGCATGTTGTAGGTGTCGTGCCATACCTTCGAGTTGGGCGGATTGTGCGCTGTCTCCGACTTAATGAAGTCGCCGGCTTCAAGTGCTTGCACCACCTCAACGATGTCTCCCAGCGAATAGCCCAAAGCGCGGGCGCCCTGGACGGCGGTGCGCGTGATCTCCAAGGTCCCAACCTGCGCGAACTTCGCCTGGACCGCAGCCAGATTATGATGCGGCTTCCGCTTGATCGCCATCCCGATATACACCTTGAAGGTTAATTCATCAAGACTGGTCCAGTTCGCGAAATCGCTCCTCTAGCGTGGGCATTTCGCGCGCTAACGCAGCTGAGCCGTATAACGTAAGCAGTTGCGAACAAACCTCGAACGCACTATGGTGGAGGCGCGGAGAAAGCCGATGCGTTTCGCCAAATTCGACCTCAACACCTACAATCTGACTAAGGACCTTCCTGGCGGTCCGACACTTGCTGTCGTCGAGGAAGAAATCCCGGAAATCGAGATGATCACCGACCAGGAGGGCAATCCGACGCGTGGCGGAATGATCGGCTATGCCTTGGCCTATGCTCTGATGGTCAGCTTTGTCGGAGCTATTTTCTACCTGATCTGACCTATTCGCGAAGCTTGGGGTCTTGGAAGAAGCCGCGATCATGATCGCGGTTCACTTCCTGCTCCAGATCGACGGCACCCAGCACGCGCTGCCCTCGCATCGTCTGAGCCGCTGCTCGATCGTTATTCAACTCGCCCTTGCCGGCCTCGATGATTGCGGCGGCGGCCACATCGCCAGCACCGGCAGGGCCGCTGGCCAATCGCCCGGGTCCGTGTGGACGGTAAGATGTCTTGACGTCTGCTGCGCTCGAGACGCTCGGCCGGCTCACGTCAACGAGGTCCGGGTCGTGCAGGCGGCCCGCAATCTCGGCTCGAATGCCATCCTGTTTGTCGTGCATCCAGCGCGTGATCATTTCCTGGCGCACGAGACGCTGCTGGTCGGTCAGATCGGTTGCCCAAAGCTCAGGCGCTTCAAGACCCGGGTTCTCGACCTGCTGGTGCCGATACCATTGCGCAAGATCCTGGCTCAGATTTTCGCTGAGCTGCATGCCATGCGTTTCCGCATAGCTTGCATCGCGCGAGAGCTGTTGGGAAAGCTCCTCGAGCCGGCGGGCCGTTTCCGAATAGGACTTCGCTCGCGCGAGTGAATCCTCCGTGCTCGACGACGCGGACGATGTCGCAGAAGCCCGGCTGAAGCTGCCGCTGCGTGAGTAAGTCCCATCGGACATCGTCGCGCCGCTGCCGCTGGCATGTTCGTCCCGCACCCCACTCGACGATGTGTTGGCGCTGTCACTGCCACGAGTCTCGTCCGTCCCATAACGCAAGCCGTCGAGTTGGCTGCCTGTTTTGGAAACGCTTCCTCCGATGGAGGGTAGTCGACCTAGCACTCCTCCGCGATCACCAGCCCCACGTCCCGCTTGCCGACCACCCGTTCCAGCCGAAATAGTCCCCGATATCTGGTCGTTGGTCTGTGCTTGGCGGTCATGCCCTTGTGTAATGCGCTGGCCCTGAGAGATCGTATCGCGTTCCTCCAGGCCCTGTGAACTGCTTGCGGTCCGCCTGTCGAACGCCTCCACAGAACTATTCGCCTGACGCCCGCTGCTCGACTCCCAGCCCGACGAGCGTTCGGTGGAGGTACCGAAGGCACTGCGGTTCGCGTGGGTCGCCGTCAGGATGTCGGCTGCGGCATTCTCATAGGCCTGCGCCTGGCGGTGCGCCTCGTTCGCCATCTCGCGCCATTCTGCCACCGAACCCGTGCTCATCGTGGGTGTAAAGCCCAATCGCGAAATCGCGCCGCTCGTATCGAACACCTCCTGGCCGTTGCCGAAACCCGACACGACCGCGCCGTTGTCCTGTCGCCACCCGATGCTGGTGGCACCGCCCATGAAGCTCGGCGCCGTCGACCACTGGTCGCTTTGGCGCATATTCGATGTCGCGTTCGCCCAGCTCACATTGCCGTAGGAGTAGTTGCCAGTGGTCTGCTCGAGGGCTGCGGCTTCGGCCGCATTCTGCGCCGGCGCGAGCATCGAGGTCGCCTGGCCGGCGATCGACATCGCACCGCGCGCGAGGCCCGCGGCGAGGAACGGGATGCTCATCAGCATGAAGCCGGCAATCGTCGCCGTCTCCCCATTCACCGCGCCAATTCCGGCGTAGGTGCCGAGCGTCACCCCGCCGGCGGCGACACCAGCGGAGGCTGCCTCGGCCCGCGTCATGCAGATCATATGGAGGATGACGTAAAGCGGCCCCCAGGCAGCCAGGTAGAAGAACCCCATCGCATAGCCCTTGAGCGACGCCAGCCCCGTTTGTGGCATCAGAAAAAGCGGGAAGATCACCGGGAACATCGCAAAAAATACGACGGTCAGCACGATGTTGAGGATCGGCACCCACGCCATCGCCTGCTGCGCGATCGAATTGTAGGTATTGCGGGCTTGGATGTCGGCACGGGTCTGTGCGAAGGTATCGATCGTCGCCGCGCCCGTTCCTCCCGCCATGCTATTTCGCGCCTGCATGAACGCATTGATCGCCGTGTTCTGCCGCATGGAATCGCTATAACTGCTGCCCGAGCCGGTGAACGCGGCGTTCGCGATCGGCAGATCATGTTTGAGCTTGTCGGCAGCCAGCGAGTTGCTCAGCTTCGGATAGAGTTGTTTCCCCCAGATCGGAGTGTTCGCCTCGATCATCGGTGCCCACTGTGCATCGAGCATCCCATAGGCCTGCCGGCACGTGACGATCGCGCTGGTGACGGTCCCGTCCCCCTGACGCTCCAGCCATTGCTGCGAGCGCGCCTCCGATCCGGGCCCGATGTCGGCCCATAGGTCTTTCGATTGCGCGAGGAGCGTCAGCGACTTTTGGTAGAGCATCACATCGCCGAAAAGGCACTTCTTGAAGTGCTCCTCAAGGTTCGTTGAAAACTCGGCATCGCGAATGATGAAATTGCGGGTCGCGTCGAAAAGCCGCGCTCCGTAGACCATGCCGTTCGTCGAGTAGTTGAGCTCGCTTGGCATTACGAAGACAGTCTCTGCCGTTCGCGTCAGCCAGTCTCCGATCTGCGTCGTGAAGCTCGCCAGGACACCGAGCCCCAACGGGACGTTGGCGACTGTAGCCGGCGCGAGCGATGGATTGATCCGATCGGTGACCTTCACATCGATCGTAGGCACCATGAGGCAGAGGTAGATGGCCGTTGATTGGAGAAACCAGTTCATCCACACGCGAAAGTTCATGGTGAAGGCGACCACGAGCAGCGAGTAGATGAGGCCCATCACCATCACGACCCGCAGAAGTGATCGGTACCCGCCGCCGCCCGACCAAGCGGCGACCGCGTTGAAAGTGTTGACGAGATACTCCCCGCCCCCGACCGTGAAGACTTCGAGCATCGTCCCGGCTCCCCCGCCCTACATCAGGCCCTGTGCGTTCAGGCCACGTGAGAAGTTCAGCGCGGATGACATGCCCGGCGTCATTGAGTTTTGAAGTGTGGACTCGAGCATGATGCTGCGGTCGATGATCTGCATCGTCACCTGCAGCTTGTTAGAGAGCTTTACATCGCGCTGCGCAAATTTCTGCCGTGTGGCCGCGATCTGCTGCTTCCACTGAGTCGCGGTCGCCTGGTCGAATGTCTGATAATGCGTCTGCGCCTGCTCGACCCGATCGAGCATATTGTCGAGCATCGCCGCCAGCAGGTCGACCGCAACGATTTCGGACAGGGTCTCGATCTCGCCATCGGTGAGGGCGTAATGCGCATAAGCCTGAACGGAGAGAATCTTGTAGAGCGGAACCGTGGCGAGGTTCAGGAGCTGCTTCTCCGACGCATCGAGGGCGGTGTCCGTGCGAATCTTGCTGCTCATCGAGCGGATCATTCCCGCGATCCGCGGCCGCAACGCCGACGATGCCGGCACCGTCAGGGTCTGCTCACCGACATCGTAGCAGTCGGTGTCGTTGCACTTGAGCATCTTCACGGCCGGCGCATCGGCTGTGCCGTCAAGCAAGGCCGTTACCACCGCCTCCTCCGCCGGTCCGAACATGACGACTTTCCCGCCCACGCTCGGATCGGTCGACGGCGTCGTCACGACGGTCCCGACCAGCGTCATGATATATTCGGAGAACGATTGGTCGAATGCTCCGAATTTGGCCGACTTCTTCAGGGCTTCCCAGGTGTAATTGTGCGGCTCCCCGACGAGCTGGTCCTTCATATTGGCGTCGGTATTGCCCGCGATCGTGCTGTCGCGCCGGTTCCCGTTGTTGCAACCTTGCCGGGACGCAGCCCAGTCCGAAAACACACCTTGGCTGTTGCCGACGGCCTCGCAAATCGTGGAGCGTGTGGTCTCCATCTGTGGCCAGATCCCGCCTACGAGCGCCTGCGCGGTCTCGCAACTCGAGATATTCATCTGGTTGAGAAGCTGTGCCTTCTGGCTGAACTCGTCCATCACCTTGCCGATCTCCGGCGAAACGGAATCGATCGCGAGCTTGAACGCGAAACCCAGAGCGTTATTCGCGGTCGCCTTCAGCATGGCCACGATCTCCGAGGCATTGATGAAGGAGAAGCTGCCAGCGAAAAGGTCGATGCCGCCGCATCCCGCTCGCGCGCTCGGCAGCTGAAGGTTGAAAGGCGAAACGCTCTTCTGTGGAAAGCGCGTCCAGACATTGCCCAGCGAGTAATAGCCGGCCGACTGGCCTTGGAACGCCGTCGGCCCGGTGACATTCGCGGCGCCGCCAGCGTCGTTGAAAAAGCCGTTCATCTGCGAGGCGACATCGGCGCGCGCGACGCCGACCAATGCGAAATGCGAAGCGGCGACCAGCGCGAGACCGGTGCCCAGCCTACGGCGCAGCGCGCCCTTTTGCCCGCGCGCCATCAGTAATCGCTCCCCACCTTGGTGTTGGTCAGCATGAAGATGCGATCCATGATCTCATCAGCGCTCAGCACGCCGTAACCGACCGGGATCGTCCGCTTGGTCTGGGTGTCGAAGAGGACCAGCGCTGGCGTCTCGTTGCCTGGAATCCCCATCCGTGCGCGCTGGCCGGAATCGACGACGTAGTTCGGGAACTCGCGGTTTGGCCCGCCATCCATCGAGACGGCCATCACCGTCATGCGGTGGCTGTCGGTGACCGATCGCAGGATCGGCGCGAAAACCTCGCAGGCACCGCAGCTCTGAGCATAGAAATAGAAGAGACCGTAGCGCTGGCCGAGGTTCGTGAGGACCGCATCCCGGTCCGCCTGGCGGTTGTCCAGCCAGAGCCGTTTGCCCACGGTCGAGACGGGCCGCTGCAGCGTGTAGTCGAGGTCCGGGTTCTGCCAGAGCGCGCGCTGCCAGGTGTCGGAGAAGGTCGACGCGCGATCGAGCTGCTCGCGCTGGAAGCGCACATAGTTGATCACGTTGGTTTCGGTCGGATCCAGGATCGCTTTCGCCTTCAGCTCATCCAGTTGCTTGGCGATGGCCGCGATGCGATCGACCGCGCTCTCCTCCCGGACCTGCGCCGTCGACCCGGTCTCCTCCGCTGGCTTGGGCTTCGCGCAATAGAACCATTGGCCGAGCCGCCGTTCGCGACAATAGAAGTCGTCGGAGCGATCCTGTTCAATTGTATCGCCCTGTGGCGGCGGTGCTTCCTGCGCGAGGACCTGCGGCCCCCAGATCGCGGCTGACAGCGCGGCGGTCAGGATGAACGTCTTACCGAAGATCAACATGGCTCGCTTTCCTTTCGTCATCGCTGGAGCTGGCGCGGAGGGATGTGAGGAGGATCTGGTCTGCAGGCCGATCCCACCCCGAGACGTGGACGCAGCAGTCCGCCACCGTCGTGCGGTGCTGGCCAGCGCACGGTGTCGGCACCGGCGTGGGAGGCGTGCTGCTGGAGGGCTGTAGGACGAACGCTGACACGATGACCGGAAGCTCGAGAAGCGACAGTGTCATGAACTTTCTCCTGATGTTGAGCCGCACGGCGGCCTCTCTCAGCGCGGGCTTCATCGGGACCACGTCATTTGCCGTGGAGATCGTAGTAGGACTGAATTTTTGCTTGGATGTCCGACATTGTCTGCACCTCGTCGGGCAGCTTCGCGGCATCCATGAAGTCCGAATAGACGTCCGTGAAATCCATCACCGACAGATCGAGCCGGGCGAATTCGTCGACCGTGAATCCCTGGCACTGTTCCTTTTTCGCGCTACCCCAAGGCTTGCCGAGCTGGGGGCGGCCCTGCTCCTGCAGGATGCGCGAGAGCTTGCTTTCGAAACAGCAATAGGCAGTGCGCTTGGTCGAGCAGATGCCGAGAAAACTCGATGAGCAGTACGTGCCGAGATTGTGGCAAAGCCCCATCCGATCTTTGATGTCGAGTTTCATCTCGACCTGACTGCACGCGAACAGGACGAGAAATGGGGTGGCGAACGCGGCGATCGCCGCCGGCCCGCCAGCCAGCGCCGCGGCGCCTGCCGCCACGGGGACGGCACCCGACACTTTGCCGGCGCAGCAATTGATCAGGCCGAAAACCGGCTTGTGGCAGGTTTCGCGAGTACCCGTGAACACGCGGAAGTTATTCTCGTCGAATTCCTTGCCCGCTTGATCAAGCGCATGCAGGCCGACAAGCGCATCGCGAAATTCGGTGGAGGCTTCGCGAACGATCGGCTCGCAGTCGCCATTGACGCAGTAGACGTCGTCTCCGCAGATATATTGCTTGTCGGTCGGCACTTTGCTTGCCGGTGTTGGGCAGCGATAGACCTTCTCCGTGACTTTGCACGGCCCGTCCTGGGGATCGTCCAGACAATCGTCCCGGACATAGGTGCAGGCCGAGTTCGCCTCCAAATCGCCGCAGTCGTTTCCTGCCGTCATGACTTTGCACGAGAAATCCCGCTTCCATGCCCAACAAGGCTGCGTCACAGGCACGCCCTCGATGATCCGGGTCTCCAACCCTTCCGTGCAAACCTCGCCAGCCGGATCGGCGGAGCACATGGTGTCGCCTGCAAGCCCTGTGCAGCCGTCAACGCGCTTGACGGTGACCTTCGCCTCGGTCGTCTTGGCATGCCATCCTTGGCCGGTGATGGGGCTCGGAAGCAGCGATAGATCTGTCAGGTTCTCCGAGCAGACATATTCGGTCGCATAATAATCGTCGCAGAACTTGTTGGTGGAAACGCCGTAGATGACATGGGCGGCGCACGCCTGCATTACTATGCCTGTGGGCTTGCAGGTGCCCGCGGCGAGATGCGGGGCCATTGCATCGTAGCGCGCAAACGGTGTGCCATAGGCACCATTCGGAACGACGAAGAACTTGTAAGCGTCGGTCGTGGTCGTCTCGGGAACCATGGTAATCGCACAGGATCGCGGCTGATCCTCGATCTTGGTGCCCTGGTTGCAGGTCGCCTCATAATATCCCGTGCCGCTTGTCGGCGGAGGCAAGGGAGTGCAGGCGCCCGAGCCGCTCGAGATCGCCACGTCGTCGAGATAGGTCGTCGGGTCATTCTCCACGGTTGTCGCACGATTAGTGGTCGCCAGAATGTCTGCGTTGCTGAAGGTCGGCCGGATATGATCGGCATCGGTCGAAAGGCGATAGCTTTCGTTTCCCGATTTCATGGCCTGAGCGTCGGAGACAAGCCGATCGGGATCGTCGAAATAGGTGCTCTGAGGCTGGTCCGTTCCCGAATAGCCCGGAACCGCTTTCGCCTGGGCATCGGTCGACGGCACGATCGAGGAATCGTTCCTCTTCTCCAGAGCCATCGCTTTGCCTTCTTCGCGAGCCTGTTCTACCGTCATGGTTTGCGCACTCACCGGCTCGGCGACCAGGAGCAGTACGCAAAGCGTGCTCACAAGGCGCCGCGCAATCACGGGTTGGTCCGCTTCATGTTCGACAGCGCCACCGCAGCCACTCGTGCGCCGGGGCCGTTGCCCTCGGCGAAGGTACTGAGGGCATATTCGACCGTCACATTGCCGATCATGCGATCATATGGCGGAACCTTCGTCGTGCAGGAAAAGCCCGCACAGAGATCGAAGTCCGAGGAAACGCTCACATAGGTTGGGACGGCCTGGACCTGGAAGGCGCGGAAGAGCCGCGGATCGACGCCAATGCTTGCGAACTGCCCTTTATTGACCACCCTGCTCAGTCGCGCCACGAACTCCTTGGCAGAATTGTTCGGGAAGCCGCGAAAGACGACCACGCCACCAGCAGCGGCAGTGTCGCGGATGAGTTGCTTCAAAGCTTCGTCTGGCATCGACAGGCTGGCGAACGCGATGAACTGCGGTGCCTCCCCACCATTGGTTTGCGTATTGCTGGCCGCCCCTTGCACGATTTCATCAAAATCGACCGGACCCGCTGGACCTTTCGGAAGACGTTGTGCGGCGACGCGGCGCATATTCTCGGTTCCCCCGTCGCGCGTCGTCGCGGCCTCTTCCCGGAACCGATCCCCTCGATCCTTTATCTGATCGACAAAGGCCTGCGCCTCGGCTGCGAGGTCAGCCGAGCGTTTCTTTACCGCTTGGACATCAACTCCATCGATGTTTTGGGCAAGCAGCGCTGACACTCCTGCCATTCCAAGAAGGGCCAAGATACCCAAGGGAAGAAGGCGCATCTTGGATCTCCTAAAACACACAGCAGTTGCGCTTGCGCCACACGAGGTAGCCCATGTCCTCGCCGCCGGCGGGATAGGCGCGGCCAGCGTCGGGCGGCATCGTGGATGCGCCGATCGCCGAGCAGGCGAAGCGGCCACTGACCGTGGGGATCGGGTTGACCATCTGGAAGCGATATTGTTGCTTCCGCATGATCGGCATGAGGTACTTTCCGCAGAGCCCCTTCGAACCCATCGTGCCCCAGGCCAGCGCTTCGCGGTGCATCTTGTAGGCAAACCGTGAAACCGCGAGCCGGGATGACTGCACATGCCCGATCGAGGATGGGATATTGCCATTCAGCGGGTACATCGATCCCTGGCAGCCTGCACACCAGAAGAGGGGGTCGAGAGGAAGGTTGACGGTGCCGGCGATGCAGTCGCCCGCACAGGCTGCTTGCGCGATCGGATTGGCGAAAACGATCGCCTCAGGGTTGATCAGCGCGGCAAGCGAGTCGTCCTGCCAGAGCGGATCGATTTCGGTGATGTATGCGATGTCGAACGAGGCTTGCTCGAAGCAGACGAAGTCGGTCAGGATCTCCATCCAGTAAAGCAGCGGATAGACGTACCAATGGACATGCCACTTGGCCGTGCTTTGGGATCGGCCGCCTACCATCGACGGACCCGCCAGATATCCCTGGCCGATGTCGAACCCGGGAGCGATTCGGATGCCTCCAAGGTTCGGAAAGCACCACGGCTTCATCGTAACATCTGCGAGCCGGGCGGGCTCCCAAAAGCCAACCGAAATGCCGATGCGTGGAAGCGGGTCAGCGCAGGCGCAAATCGGCGAGGCCGGATTGCCAGGATCTGGTCGACTGCTCGGCCAGATCTTCAGTGCGCCGACGGAAAGCGGGAAAAGGCATGACCAGCAGACATCCGTGATAGGGTTGACAAACTTGCCATTGCAGGTCGGCGCGGCCTCGGCTCGAGGCGCGAAAGCCCCGATGGCCAAAACGAGCGCAAGTGCGGTCACGATAGAGCGGAGCCAGCGCATCATTCCTTATTCCCCAAGGTGTCGAGGTAGGCGCTGTCCGCGCTATGCTTCCTGATGAAGTAGAACGCGGTCCAAAGGACGCAGACAGACAGGAGGATCGCCATCCCGCCTGATGCGCCGCGGCCGACCGCGCGGTGAATCGGGCCGAAAAATGCAGCACCGGCCGCGGTCGAGAAACAGAGGCTCTGCCAGACGAGGCGCATCCGTTTGAGCGTTGCGGTTTCGGGCGCGGCCATAGGTGTGCGCAGAAGGTCGAGCCATAAGGGCATCAGCCTGGCCTCCCTTTACGCAACACGTGCTCAGAAACGCGCATGACGCGGCCAGTCTGGTGAACGACGGCGGGTGTATGCTCGATCTTGAATCGCGCGCTGAGCTTGCCCTCCTGATCGAAGTAGAAGCGCCGTTTTCGGCTTGTCATCGCTGCAATCGGCGATCCGCTCACGAAAATGATCTTGGCGTTGAGGTCAGTGTACCGGGCCGTCGCCCAAGCAATCTGAGCGACGTCATCCCCGTCGATGAATACGAGGTCCTGTCGGATCGCAACGAAATCGAGTGGATTGATCCGGTGTCCGGCCGCCGCGATGAGGTTGCCCTTCTGGTCGCGAACATCATGTTCGACCTGGACGGTGGGATCGAAATCCCATTCCCGCGCCTCGCGCGCTGGTGTGATCCCGCCGACAGGCGTCGGCCGCCGCACCTTGGCTTCGGCACGCTTGACGAACATCTCGTTGGTTCGCGCGAGCTCGCCGCTCGCTTCCGCGCGCTTCAGCCTGGTCTCGATCGTCGCCAGCAGGTCCGGCTCGATCACAGGAAAGGCCTGACCGGTCTGGCCATAGTCACGCGCCTCGGTGCGGACCGGAATGCCGAAAGCGACCCCCGTGATAAGGATGGCGGCCGCCGCCACACCAGCAAGAATCTGCTTCATAGGATAGCCTTCCCAATGCCAATGATCTGGCGCGCGCAGACGAAGCCAATGTCGGCGTACCGGCTGTCGAAGCCATCGGGGTGGGGCGAGCCGACATAATAGCAACCCGCAGGGATAGCGCCGACGGCGCCTACCGTGAGCGGCTCGCCATCCCTGGTCTGCGGCTTCATGCGACCGACGGGTTTGCCGTTGATCGTCACGACCGAACCGTTGTGTGCGACGACGTCGCCCGGCATGCCATAGACGATTTTACCGAACATCTGCGGCTTGGCACCGAAATGCCGGCGCACGAGATTGGTGTGGGGCGGATCGAAGAAGACGAACTGTCCCCGCGCCGGGACCTGCTTGCGGTGGATGAGAAACGCCCAGTTCGGCAGCGAGTCCGTTACATTTACGAGAAGGACGTGGTCGTCGCGCCATCCGCTGATCGCACCAAACACGACGGTGCCGATTACAGCTGCCGCCAGCGCCCCCCATAAACGCTTCCGCGGCCGCCAGCGCAGGGGCTCGATTTCATTGGCCGCCGTTGCCATCGGGACCTCCGAAGGTCGAGACCGATGCGCCGGACACTTGCGCGGGAACCCGCTGCGACGGTGCATTGGGCGCCACCGGTGCCAGCGGCCCGATGCCCGCTACACCAGCCATGGGATCGACAGCGGCGCCCGGCGTCGCCAGTGGTGCTGCTCGCGATGCTGCCACTGCGGACTGCGCTGCTGCCAGCTCCTGCATCCGCTGCAACTCTTCGACCGAAAGGCGTTTGGGCTCGGGCACTCCGGCAGCGAAGACGGCCTTCTTCAGGCTATCGGTGATATCCGGCACGTTCTTGGTGAGCACCGCTTCACCAACAAGGACAATCTGACCGCTTTGGCTACGACGCTGCAGCTCGGTGTCGAGCGATGACATGAACGCCTGCATCTCGGCCCGCACGCGATCGGGCGGCGAACCCGAGTAGCGCTGGGCTTCGACATAGTCGCCCACCAGCGACGAAAGTCGCGCTGAGACGATATGTTCCTGTTTCGACTGGGTTAGTGCGCGGGTCACCCACATCCCCCAGACGATGGTCGCAACCAGCACCAGCCCGAGAAAGATCTGGCCGCGAGTGAACCCGCCGAACCCGATCTTGCGCTTCGCTTCACGAACGTCAGGCGCAGAGGGTGGAACGGGAAAGTCGAGTTGAGGTTGTTCAGCCATGACGCGAGGCTCCCTCTTCATCGCGCGGAGGCAGGATGCGATCGGCGCGAAAGGCGATGACGGCGGTGGACAGGATCATGTGCGCAATCGCGAACATGTTAAGGAAAGCGCCGGTCCGAGCCGGATCGGCGGCGACGTAGCGCGTCGTGAAATTGTTCAGCTGGTGGACGAAGCCATCGAACGAGAAGCCGCCGATCGCGAGGAAGAAGAGGCAGAACAGCCCCCAGGTGATCAGCAACGTGGAAGCCAGGAACCCGAGACCATGCAGCAGGAAATAGAGCGTGCTCTGCCATTCGCGCCGGGTGAAGCCAACGATCCGTCGATGTGTTCCGCTGTCCGGGCGTGCTGCCATCGTCGCTACTCCGCCGCGATGGCAGCCTCGTCCGCCGGGACGAGGCTGCTCACCCATTTTTCAGGATTGTCGGGGAAGGCGATCCGCTCGATCGCCTCATCGATGCTCAAACCTTCCGCGATGAGCGCGTCGATCGCGGCGAAGGTTTTGGGGCTCGAAGAGAAGAGGGTCGCCGAATAAGGATCCAGCACCAGACGGCCAACAGCCAAGGTATCAGGCCCTTTGATCATGATGTCGGAATATTCGAAGCCGTTACGCTTCAGTGAACGAAGCAGGGCGTCCGTATAATCGTCCATTTCGAAACGATCGTGCTTCTTGAAGTCCGCGATTGTCTCCGGTTTCTGCTGAAGGATCACGAACCAGTCGGAGTTTTCGAGCGCGGCTATCGAACCGGCCGATTTGTAGTAGTCGTTCAGCGACTGCGTCGCCGTGACGAGGGAGGCGCCATATTTCCGGCATGTGCGCGCATAGGTCTCGATGAAATCGGCCATCGCACCCCCACGGAGCATTTGCCACGCTTCATCGAGAAGCAGCGCCTTTGGAATCGAGCGATCGAGCTTGCGCATCATCTGCTGCGACATGAACATGATCGCCGTGAGGACAACGCTGCGCAGTTCCTCACGCGCGGACAGGTCGGATAATTCGAAGACGGTGAGCTGAGATTTAAGCTCGAACGAAACCTCTCCCTGGAAAAAGCGGCCATAAGTTCCGCCGGATGAGAAGGGTCGCATCGCGATCGCGAGATTGACCGCGAGCCCGTTCCCTGTCGCCTCGAGCGCCTCGATTACCAGATCGATCGAGCCACGGCTTCCGTGCGCTTCCCAGACCTGATTCACCGCTCCGTCGATCAGGCCACGTTCCGTATCGTCGAGTAGATTTATATGCCGCGACATCTGGTTGATGATCGCTTTCAGCATCGCCATGCAGTCGAGAAGATAATCCTCGTCTTCGACAGCCTGCGTTTCGTCGATCATTGAAAACGGATTCAGGCAGAAGCCCGAGCTCATGGTGAACTCGACAAAAGCGCCGCCTTGCAACTTCGCCGAATGCTCGAACGACCGTCCGTCGTCGATCACTACCACGCGCGCCCCGGCGCCGCACAATGAGCCGCAAAGCTCCTGCAACGCCACCGACTTGCCGGATCCCGACTTGCCGAACACCGCGACGTTGTGGTTGCCCGCGCTGTTTTCGAATGGGCTCCAGAAGAAGGGCTGGCCGCGGCGGCCGATGAGTAGCAAATGCGGTATGGTTCCGCCGAGATACTCGCCCTGCAGCGGCGCAAGATTGGCGGCCGTCGTCGTGAGCAGGGTGCGCATCCGCTTCATGCGTTCAAGATCTTTCGACAGACCATTCGCCATCGTCATCGGCATCGCGCAAAGCAGACCCATGACTTGGAGATATCGATCATCGAGCAGGTCCCAGCCTGCGGCTCGGTAGATCGATTTCAGGACGCGCTCGTTGCTGTCGCCCTGCCCTTTGGGCGAGAATGACGTGGCGCTGAAGAATACGCGCACGAGCTTGCGGCCTTGTCGAATTTCCTCGTTGACGTAGCGCCATTCCTGCGACTGTTCGCGGAGTTGAGGCAGAAATCGCGACGACTTGGAATCGGCCAGGCTGGTGGTGCGCATGAACTTGTAGCTGGCCTTGTTGGTTGAGGCCTGCTGGTCGGGAAACTCGATGCAAAGATTGGTCGCGACCGGACAGGGCATGCGCAGCTTGTCGGTGAACATGTCGCCGATCAGCCGCGTCACATCCCACGGCGCCCAACGGCTCGGGAGATTGCGCACCGAGAAGGAGCGCACGTCGAACACGTCCGGATAAATCTCACCGATCTCCGGCGCGCCCTTCAACGTCTTGCCCGTCGGCCGAAAGCGCTCGGTCCGCAGCAGCATCCGGTCCGGCTCGATATGCAGTTCGATGTCTCGGCGGATTGCCTGATCGGCGATGGGATCGAGGGGGTTGTAGCTGACGGCGTCCTCGCCGGCCGCTGTCGTTGGAGAAGTAATGTCGTCGATCCACCCGATAAGGGTTACGGGATCCATCCTGCGCGCCGCGACGTTCACCGACTGGAGCGCGGAAATCAGCCCGTCCATCAGCGAGACGATCTGTTCGACCGTTATGGAGGATGATTCCGGGGTTGAATAGGAGATCGCGACGCGGTGATTGCGCAGGCAGAAGGGTGCATCGGCCGAGAGCGATTCCCAGACGCCATCCGTGAGAAAATCGACCCGATGCTTTGCCATCCGTTCATAGACGCCGCGCGCCGAGTAGCGCGGGACATACCACTTGGACAGGCGCTCTCCTATGCGCGGCGACATCCATTGATGGATTTGAAGACATCCAGGCGCCGGGACGCCTTCGGACATAAATTGCGACAGGATCTCGCCGGTGCGCTCGTCGGCTCCCACGAGTGGCGCGGCTTCGATGACGAAACCCCGTGACGCGCTGTTATAGAAGATTCCCGTCTTGGGATCATAGCTGCGATAAGGCAGCCAGTGCGCCAGCATCGGGATTGAGAGGTCCGGACGCTGCACGTCGGGCCGCTTGGTGTCTCCGAAGATGCCCGACAACAGCTCATCCAGAAAGCCGCGTGCCATTTCATTTATCCTCCGGCACCACGGCAGGGAAACCCGCCGCGCCGATTGTCGGCTGCGCCTTGACGTTCGTTGCAGGAACGCCGCCGGTTTGACCGGCAGCTCGCGCGTCGCTCTCCGCTTGGGCAGCCCGTTCGTGGAATGCCGGAGAGGCCTTGATCCGGGACAGCGCTTCAGCGCCGACCGTCGTCTTCGGAGCGGATACAGGTACGGCGGCGGCGTCGGATACAGGCGGCGTCGACGAACCGTCGACTTTCAGCTTAGAGGCTGGGATCGCTTGCGCCGCTCCATCGACACTTCGGGTCTCCGCTTGCCTCTTGCCGATCTCCCTTGGGATGGGCGTTGGTGTGCGGCCCGCCTTGGGGGCTAGGCGGGCCGCAACGTCGTTCTGGATCGCTTTGACCGGGTCGATGCGCCGAGCGCGCGCCGCGGCGACGACCGCAGGATCGGGAAGATTGGGATCCATGCCCCCGGCCTCGATCGTCGCGAGGTCTGCGCGATCTACGGCATCGGCGAGCGATTCCGGTTGCGGGCCAGCCGCGATGGCGTTGCGATCCGGGATCGATGTCGCGTCGGCCAGCACCTGCTGCTGCCACTCTCCGCTCTGGACCACCGCATGGATCGCGCTCGCCTCATGGAGCCGACCACGCTCATCGATATAGGGTTGGAAAATGATGCGCAGCACGCGCTCTTGCGTGCGGCGAGCATCGAGTGGCGAGACCGGAATTACGTGACTGGACGACGCTGTGCGGGACGGCTTTGACGAGAGGCGGCGGGGCGGCCCGCTCGCTGGCGAGGGGTCGCCAACTGCACCCTGCTCCGCGATCATGGCCAGCGCCCGGTCGTCGATCGAAGCTGACGGTGCGCAGATACCGTCCGGCGCGGCGCACGAGAAGCTCCCCTTCACATTGCTGCCGAAGGTCGCACATCCTCCTAGAAGGCTGAGCGCCGCTAGTGCTGTCGAGCCGCGAAGCAACGGTGCCCGATCGAGCCGCACCGCCTTCACGACTGGCCTCCCCGCAGCCAGGCTTCGAGGAATTCCTTTGGCCGATACCCCTCAAGCACGGCACCATCGCCTCGAACGATGATCGGCGTCGCGTTGAGTCCATGCTCGCGTGCGAACCGTTCATTGGCGTCGAGTCCCTTGGTGTCACACGCCGTCGGCCCCTTGAACGGCTCACCGGCATAGGCGGCGTGCAGCGCCTGCTCCTGATTCTTCGAGCAATAGACACGATCCGCGATATCCCGGCTGCCAAGAACGGAGATCGGCCGCTCGACGACCTTCACATCCATGCCGCGCAACACGTTCGTCAGCGCCCTGCAATAGCCGCAGCGAAAATCGGTGAAGATCGTGACGCTTTGCTTCGCGGTGCGATTGCCCCAGACGATCGCGCCATCAGACGGAAGACCCGACAGGTTCAGAACAACCGGCCGCACCGGCGCGGTCACTTTCCCTGGTTTACCGACAGGCGTCGTCGCCCCGTCGGCTTCTCCCCCTTCGGCGGCCACGGCGTTCGCCTTGGCGGCCCCTCCCACAAGCATATCCGGGTTGATTTCCAGCAGCCGGGCCGCTGTCAGGTCCTGGCGCGTCTCCATATCGTAGACACGGCCGATGATCAGATATCGCGCACCATGATTGACGTAGAAGAGATTTGCGCCGGCCGTTACCTCGCACAGGCCGTCGATCTTCTCGCAGTCAACCTTCGTAAGCGGGGTCTTGGGAAGCCTCGTTTTGAGGAGAAGGCTGACCTTGGCTTCGTCCTTGCCGGCCACGTCAGCTGCAAGGGCAATTCCGGCGATGCAGAGTGCGCCTATCGCCGCCACGACTGGGGCTGGACGCGCGAGCGCGCGGAGCTTTCGCAAACGATCAGTTGCGGACATAGACACCCTCCAAGAAGACAATTTCCACGTCGATGCCGGTCGGCATCTCGATGACGGGTTGATATTGCTCAGCGCGCTCGATCAGATATTTCGAGACGTCCTTGCCGGACTCAGCGGCGCCGCCGCCGAGCGCGCGCAAACCCACGCTGCCGAAGTTCGGCGTGCGATTGAGGCCCCCTTCTCCGTCGGTGCTGATACTTGCGAGCGGCTGATTGAAGGCAGTGTTGAGCGCATTGCCGCCGCCACTGACCAGACCGGCCAGGAAGGCTTGCATCGCCAGTGATCCTTCGCGGCTCACTACCCGGCCGCGCACGCCGGTCTTGCCTCCGAACGCGATGAAGCCTTTCACCTCCGAGACCGCGTAGCGCCCACCAGGCTGGGGGCAGGTCATTTTTTGCAGCTTGACGTAGACCTTCTCGCTCGAAAGTTCGCCGCGCGCGGCGCCGTTGACGAGACAGCCTTCGATCTTCGTCGTGAGGAGCCGACCGTTCTGATAGACTGAGCGCGCCGGGCCAGTGACGCGCAGCACCACCGGCAGCGGATCGGTCTGGCTGTTCACCCCCGCGCTTGCATCGACCCCAACGATCACCTTGGCGCTCGCGAAGCTGTTCGGCGGCAAATAGTTGATGCTGTCGCTGAACGTCGTCGTTCCCTTTGCCACACGGGTCGCATTGCCTGTGTCGGCCGTCTGGAAGCTCACCAACTTTACCTCCGCGCTGGCCGCCATCGGCATCGCGCGACCGGCACCAGGGGCGCCTGGGCTATCCGGACGTTGATAGGCCTGCGTTCCGCCTGGTCCGTACATCGCGCTGGGCCCGGGCGCGGGAGGCGGCGCAGTGCGAGCGGCGGCAACTTCCCGACGCAGCGCTTCATTCTCTTGCTGGTAGGCAGAAAGAACGCGGGAGCCATCCGCGCGCATAGCTTGGTTTTCGCCCTTCAACAGCTCGATCTGCTGCGAGAGCTGATCCATACGCTGCTGCTGGCCGTTGACTGATTTCAGCTGGTTCTCGACCGATTGCATCTGGTTCTCAGAGAGCGCCATCCACTCCTGCTGGTTGAGGTTCTTGTTGACCATGTCCTTGGTTGACACCTGGACCTTGGCCGTCTCGTCGCTGTCGGCGCTGTTCGATTTGTCGTCGTCCCCGAAGATCCAGAAGGATGATGCAACGAGCCCGACCCCGGCTACGCCGGCGAGAAGCATCCGCTGTTTCTTCCGCACGCTTTCGTTCGCAGAGAGATCGGCCGCGATCGGCGAAACCCCCTCCGGATTCTCATCACCACCATCGAGGGGCTCGCGCTTGCGCTTGAGGAAATCGGTCCAGGCCATGTCACTGCCTCCCGGTTTGTGAGACGAGATAGGCCGTCGTGACCTTCCCAGGATCGAGCTTCGGCTCGGCGATCGAGACGGCGAGCGCACTGGTCGGCGCGACCGTCGCCTCGCTCAACGTGATGGGTTCAGGGCCGCGGTTCTCGATGCGCAGCACCCGCCCGGTCAGAGCCGACCCCCGATATTCAGCGATCATTTGGACCTTGAGGTTGCCAACGTAGACCGGCCGCAGCGTGCGCTGGCGCATTTGGTAGCCGTCGGCGACACTGTTCGAATACATGGCCTGGACGAGCTCGACGGCGGCCTCCTGCGGGTTGGCGGCGACCGCCACCTCTGGCGTGCCATTCTCGTCGGACTTCGCTTTGGCGATCGCGGGGTTCGAGATGAACAGCTGCACCGCCTGATCGCCAGCTATCCGGCAGACGATCTTGTAGACATAGCCGCGCTTGCTCGTGGCGAAGAAGGAGAGCGCCGGACGGGTGAAGCCATCGGGCACAGACAGGTAGATATCTCCGCGCACGGGCTCGTTCACGACCGAGAAGTCGTCCTGCGGGTTGCCTGTCGAAATTTTCGAGACCGATGCGAATTCGTCTTCGACAAGGCTGATCCTGGTGAGATCCTTCGCCGAGGCGGCACAGTCCACCTGGCTGCCATCCGCCGCCATGACGGTCTGATCCGCCCATGCCGGCGAGGCGAGCAGGACGAAGCTCAACGCCACCAGCCCGGCGCCCAAGCAACGGCTCAACACGCAGTAGACGCGGGAGAGGAAGACAACGCCGACTGCGGCGCTGCCGATCGCATAGACCGACATCACTGATCCTTTTCCTTGCCGGTCGTCACCATTCCGAAGCCGACAAGCTTCAGCGACAGGCCGGAGTATTGCCAATCGAAGCGGAAGGTTCGACGTTCGTTGGCGACGACCTTGTTGCCGACGATCGTGTGGAGATCGCCCGTAACGGTCGACCACAGGTTCTTCGGGTCGATTTCCATCTGCTGGATGGTGAAGAACTGCGCGATCGATGATCCGCGCTGTTCGTTCACGATCTTCATGAGGTCGGCGCGGATCTTCCCCTGCGCGCTAGGCGCGGTGATATCGAGGACCGATTTCATCCAGTATTCGAGATTCGCCGGGCTGCGGTCGAGCGTCAGCACGGCCGTGTCGCGCGTCACCAGTTCAAGATATTCTCGGCTCACGCCGGCGCTGTTCACGACCAGCGGGGATCCAAGAATTGGCTGAAGGACCACCTCACGGTCGCGAGTAGCTGTGATGAGCGCCAAGATCGCGCAAAGGGCACCCAGGATGCCGGCAATGACCACCAGCATATTGCGCTGTTTGAGGATTCGCTGGCTTTGGGCGTGGGTGTAGGAAATCTCCATCTCAACCCGCCATCAACCGGAGATAGGAGGGTGGCGTGGCCTTCATGCCGGTGAAGCCGGCCGGAAGATGCCAATAGGCCATGTGCAGCAGCCAGGAGGTCGCCCGCCCTGCCTTAGCCTTCTTCAGTCCCCACCAGCCAGCGCCCGCAAGCAACATGCCGATAAGGATATGCTGAGACAGGATACCCCAGACGAATGGAATCACCATCGCCAGGAACTCATCCAGCGTCCACAGCCCGATTAGCTCAGGATCATCCAGATGAGACGGAATGACGTACTTGTCCGCGGCCATAACACCACCCTCCCCCGCAGGCCGACCGAATCTGCTATTCCGGCCGCCCCTTGGACTGTTCAGATCGTTGCGGTGACGGTGGAAGTGACGATCGGAATGCCGGTCCCGGCGCCCACACCGACGCCGACCGGAATTGCGATCTGGCCCATCGAGAAGCGGCCCGATGCCAGCGCGACGATGCCGCCGGCGAGCGACAGGACGGTAATGATCTTGCCGCCCGACCCTTCGAGGAAGTCGGTGAACTTCGTCAGGGCGGTATCGAACGTGGTGTCGGCACCGGCGAAGGCCGGTCCGGCAAGAAGAAGCAGCGCGATCACCAGTGCGATGAGGGCGAGAACCGCCAGCTCCGCACGACCGCTGTACTTGAGGACAGTCTGCATGAGAGTTTCCCTTCAAACGGAACGCGACTGATCCGCGCCCAATCAAAAGGTGGTCAGGTCAAACGGCGGGCGGCAACGAACTTCCCCCCAACCATGTTCGACTCGCGAAAGAATCTTGAACGGTTCAAGGAGGCGCCCCGCCTTGCGGGGCGGCATGCCCCTGCCTGCGGGGCACAATGCCCCAGACGTCGGGGCAAGCCGCCCCCTTTTCCGGGGCAGGCCACTTCCCGAGTCGGCATATGCGCTGATAATTGCCGTCATCGATGGCTCAGGTTAGATTCGCTAACCGGAGTCGGTGAATTCCCGTCGGCCGGGCAGAATTCTTGTCGACGATATGAGCACTCAAGACATGCTGATGAAGGACAGCCTGGTGCAGGTTCGATGACGGGAGATCAGTGCACGCTCGCGCTCAACATTTCGGAGCACCTGTTCAATCTGACGACGGAGAGCCTGCGCCTCCGCTCGAACGAGACCCGATGCTACCAGACCCTTGAGAGCCTGTTGGCGGCGCGTGTCCACTTACCTTGTGCGCTGGAGTCCCACGATCCGAGGACAATTCGCGATCATCTGTCGGCAATACCCACTACCGGTGATATCCGCATCGATCTCACAATCACGAAGTCGAGCGCAGACAGCCTCGATGCAGCAAAACGTCTTATTTCGGAGGGCTTAGGCTCTGAGATCAGCTTGGGCGACACCCTCTCGATCATGCTGTTTCTTTACATTGTCGATCAGAAGGCGGCGAAAATACTTCAGAGAATTGGGCTGGATAGTTCCGCTTGCGTCTCCTCCTCACAGCCCGCCGGCGACGACGATCCGCCAGATAACGTGGTCCCATTCAGATAGTTAACGGCCACGCTGATCGTAACCGCACATCCATGCCGAGGGTTGATTAGTAGCTGCCCCTGTGTTTCGTTTCATACCGAACGTGCAACAGGAGACGGTAATTTGTCATCCTTTGCCCATATCGAGGCCTCGGACGAAGGCTGTTGTTCAGCCGGCGCCGATCAGCGGGACTTCATCCCGCTGATCCTTGAAGCGATGTCGGAGCATGGCATCGGACAGCGTAAGCTGGCGCTCAAGACAGGTATCAGCAAGACCCGCTTAGGACTGTTGCTTCATCATGATCCCGCCAAACGGGCAGCCATGTATCTATTTGAATTCCAGCAGATCCTCGACGCGCTGGACATCAATATCATCCAAGCCATCATCGCCGTAGAGACCTATCGCAATCCAAAGCTCTTCCTTGACGAGCGTTTCCAGACATCAATCGCGATGCTCGCGGAACTCTTCGAGGGTCTGCCGTCGATGCTGGTGGCTGCGCTCGACGAGATAGAGGGCATGGACGGGACCGAAGTGCGCAAGGAATGGGCTGGCCCGCTGCGGCAGGCCGTTGTGGAGAAACTGGTCAAAGAGGTGGGTGCCGTCATGGCGAGACGCGCTCATCTTGCCCACATATCAACGCTGAGCCTTCTGCTCTGGATGTCGGCAATGGCGACGGACTTGTTTGAGCCGCTGCTCCCTAATATGACGTGACCGTCGCCGCTCGGGCTATCGTCGGCCTTTGCAAGACCGACAAAGCCCTCACGTCCTGGGACAAATTCGGTGGCGTGAATCCCAGCAAGCGGCGCCAGTTAAGCAGGACGTTTTCGACGTAGGCCTGTGTCTCGGCGATCCTGGGCAAGGCTCCGTTCCTGATCCGCCCCGGACCGGCGTTATAGGCCGCCAGCGCCAGATGCACCTGTCCGAACCTGTCGAGTTGCTGACGCAGATAGAGAGCGCCACCGCGGAGATTTTGCTCGACATCATAGCGATTCACGCCAAGCCCCGCCGCAGTGTCGGGCATGAGCTGTGTCAGCCCAAATGCCCTTTTTGGGGAAAAGACGCCCGCGTCGTACCGGCTTTCTCTGATGATCATCGCGTCGAACAGGCCGACCGGTATTCCATATTCACAGGCGATGCTGCTCATCATCCCATAGTAGCCGGACCGTCTCAGCTCGGTGCCTGCATCGAGAAACCCGGCAGGTTGATAGCCGTACGCGGGACAGCGAGCCGAAATGCGTCGGGGGGCGGTCGCAAATGCCGCCCCCCCGTTCATCCATTGTGGGATGGCAATCGGAGCCGCCGACAAGCCGGAATCGGTTGGGATCGTGGCGACGCCGACATGCGCGAATGGATCTAAATCCCTTGTCTCGGTTGCGACCGGCAAAGCGGATGCAGCAAAGCTGCTGGCCATTTCAAAGGCTACCCAGCGCCGGCTCAGATCATGCGTTTTAAACGCGGGAGGAAGCGGTGCCGAAGCCAGCGTCTGGACGAGCTCGCCGCCATCCGGATCTGTCCCGGTCGTCAGCGGGATCCCGCCTTGGCGCTTGGTAGGCGCCGCCGCCGTCGACATCACGATGACTTGGGCCGTTCTCGAGGATTTTTCGCTTGGACGCGCACCCGCTTCCGTCGCGCACGATCCGCTGATCAGGGCAGCGCTTATTAGCAGTATCGCTCTCATAACGACCTCCGATTGACCAATCACCGAAGTGGAGATCGAACCGTTTCTTGTTGTCAACCGAGCCGAGCTGGGAAAGCATTTATCGACTATGCTTCGATTGGCAGCCTCATGTGGTTGATTGACCGACACAGCAGCGGGCTCGGTGGCGCCCGTATTCCCTTGCCCCCAACGCTTCAATCCGCGCTGATCCGCTGGTATGTCGGCGAAGGCTCACGCCAAGATGAGGATGCTGGAATCACCTTGGTGCAGCAGGCGCGCATCGGCGGCAAATGGCTTGCCTGCGACTGTCTCGGTGTCGATTGCACTCCGCCTGTTCTTACGCCGGCATTTCTATCGGAGGCCGAGACCTATTATCTGCGTCGCCTCACCAGCGCCAAACGACCGGAGCACGTCGCCACTTGCCCCTTCTTCCGCGACCAAGTCACCAACCGCATCACCCAGACCCGCAACCCGCTGACGCCGGCCGATCCCCCGGTCGGCTATTTTGAGGTGCTCCGCCCTGCGCCGGAGAAGCTGGCACAGCGCCCCGATAACGACGCGAGTGACGATCGCACGCGCAACGCGTCCATACCGCGGCTGGCAAGACTGCTCTGGCGCTTGATGAACAATGCTAGCCTGCACTTGGTGGCGCCATATTCGGAGGATACCGCCGAGCGGACGATCGGCGAGGAATTCAGGGCGCTTACGCGCGCGGCGGCAAAGATTGAGGTGGCGCCAGGCATCGAGCTGGGACGAGTGCTCTGGACACATGGGGACGCCCTGCACAGCAGAAGGGCCCTTGCCGGCATTCGCGAACTCGGCCGTCGATGGCCACGCGGACACGCTCCGCAAGGGTTTCTGGCCCTCTTTGCCAAGGCATTTCAGGGCTCGACAATCTTCCCGGCCGGTTCGGAGCCGATCGACGTCGCGAATCGCGTCCAGTCGCCCTCGGTGCGCGACAATTCGATCCAGGGGCCGTATCTCGTCATTGTTGTAATAGGACAGTATCCAGAAGCTCACGGCTATGCGCCCCTGCGTGCCTATGCCCAACCAATCTATTCGGGCGTGCGGTTCATACCGGTCGAGAGCAATTTCGAGCGGGCAGTGCTGCAAGCGCTTCTCCGCTCAAGGCGCGTTCTCGCACGCGAAGGCGTCGATCTGGCTCTCGAGAAGCCGATCTTTGATCGTCTGACCCCGCTCGGGGCCTGTCGGCCGGATTTTCTTGTAGAAGCGCGCTCGCAGGCGACGGGCGAAATCCGACAGCTTGTGATCCAGGCAATGCCTCGTAACGCTGGCATCGGATCGACGCCGGCTACGCAGCGGGCACTCGAGCAGATCGCCCCCGCCCTTCCGATCACCCCGAGGGATGTTGAGGATGATCAGGTCGCGCGGCTCATCGCCGAAGCGCTGCACCGACTTAACTAGACTGCATGGCGCTAAGTCCAGGCCAATGTCGTGGCGAAGGCGCCCACAATTCCAAGCGTTACCGGGGTCGAAAGCAGGTAGAGCTTCTGCCATCGCCACCAGGTATTAGGGATGAAAAGGAGAAGGCCGCGCCCTGTAGTGAGCGTTGCCCACGCCTGCTCGCGGTAAAGTTGGACGAGAATGAGCCCCAGGGACATGATCATCCCGAGCGCGCAGCAGACCCCTGCCGCCGCATAGAGCGCGATCCAGTTGTGAAGTTCCACGGCCGAAAGATGTGCCACGATCCACAAATCTCCATCCGCTTTGCTTGTAACATTCGACGGAATGGTCTCGTTCCCGCCATCTTCCATGGCTCACAAACACCCTTCCCTTCACGAGGGGAAGCGACCGATAATGCAGCATCGCTCCAAATCGGAGACGATTTTCGGCGATCTCGGCCTGTACTCGGCCTACCACGGTCAGGAGCCTGAGGACCGTGCCAAGCCATCGACCATACACATCAACCGTTAAGGTATCATGCAGGTATCAGTGCTTGTTATCCTATTTCGTGGACGGGAACGCATCACGATTCACGACGACGGTATCAAGGCCTGGTCTGAGCTTGTTCAGTTTGTCGACGCTTCCTGGAGTGACAGTCATTCTACGGCGCCAATCTGCCCGCCCACCGCAGAGGAAGAGCGCGTACAACTATTCTTTTCCGAAACGGGCGCCTCCTACATTCTTGGGGAAGCCGATATTTCAGCGCTTGCAGCGCGCGTTCTGCCCATGAAAGACTAAGAGGTGCTGGCTCACTTGCACGGTCGATGACGGGCGAGGCGGGTGGCCCTGAAACCTGTCTTTATTAGGATGTTCGATGTTCGCGTGCCTTATCATTGGCGACAGCATCGGTGTCGGAATGTCACGGGCGATCGGTGACCGATATGCCGGGCAATGTGATAAGCTGGTCGAGGAGCGGGCGACGGTCAGCCAGATATTGTCCTGGCGAACCCCGAACAAGTTCTACGGGACCACGCTGCTCGCTGTCGGGTCGAATGATGAGCCGAGCCGGCTGCTGGCACTCAAACTTACCAGACTTCGCCAAAATATTCCCACCCAGCGAGCGATCTGGATCCTGCCATATTCACGGACGCGCGCCTATCTCATAAACTCGATCGCGGTGACGTTTGGCGATGAAACCCTGGATCTTGCGCGCTTTCAATCAAAAGACCGCATCCACCCTGTCGATTATCGCGAGGTTGCGGCGGTCCTTCTCCCCGAGCATTGAGTGACGGGCGGCGAGCATTCCGCAGGCGCGGCAATCGACTCCGATCCACGATGGAATCATCGGAGCTCTAGGTCTTGCCGAATACACCGAGCTGTATCCTCCATTGCTCCAGATGTTGCAGCGCCGGTCGCAACCCATGTGCCAACGGCCCCAGTCCGTAAAGTTGATAGGAATCCGGTGGCGGCGAAGTCGTCCTCGAGACCAGACATGCCGCTTCCAGTTCCCTCAGGCGGACCGTAAGCACATTGGCGCTGATGCTCGGTATCTCTCGGCGAAGGCACGTGAAGCGGAGATCGTCTTTGCTCAGCGCTACCAGGATGTGCAACACCCAACGTGCGCTCAGGGTTTGAAATATCGCGTCGGCTGCAGCGGGGTCTATTGATCGATGAACTTGGCTCTGTGTCTCGATACCCATCCAATTACTCTCTTAACATCAAGGAGGCGGCGGGACTGCGCCAGATCTTCCGCAGCACCCGATCCTGGTGCGGCAGAGGGGCTGGTTATCCGCTACGGAAAAAGTGTTGAGACGAGAGTGCGAGCCGCGAGAGCGTTAGTTCCAAGCGGAGGTTAAGGGCGCCTCGGCATGTGTTCATCCGGCTGACGGCAGACTGTTTCGGGGCGCGGGTGCACCTTTCGACGGCCGGCGCAATCCGAGTTTTGATGAACAACGTCGCATCGAAAGGCATAACAGATTTCCCTCCGTGCGATCCGCCGAAACGAGCGTGGGCCGCATCTCAAATCAACGTGCCGTGATGCGATGGCGATCGGCGTAAGCTCCATCGCTCGAATGTAATACGCACCCCGACGCCCAACCCCTCAGCCTCGGCGCGGCCAATCGTGCTTTTTGGCTAAAGCCTGTTCCGCCCCCGATCGAGCCGCGCCTTGCCTCTCCAAGGGCGTGGATGAACGGACAGGACGCGCGGGCCGAGGCGTTAGCCGGGGAACGAAGGCTGGCACTCGTGCCATATAGTCGCGATACTCATTCCCGAATTCTGCGAGCGCCGCCTTCTCTTCATGCCGGGCTAGCCGGATGTACATCACGACCAGCACGGGGAACATGGCGAGCGTAAGTAACGTCGGCCATTGCACCAGGAAACCGAGCATCACGAGGATGAACCCGATATATTGCGGATGGCGGACCCTGGCATAGATTCCCGTCGTCGCGAGCTTGTGAACGCGCTGGGCTGCGTGAAGCGGCGCCCATCCGGCCGAGATCAGCCAGAAGCCCGTGCCGATCAGCACGAAGCTGGCAAGATGGAACGGGCCAAAATGCGGGTTGACCCTCCAGCCGAACATCATCTCCAGGAGGTGGCCGGCATCGTGGCTCCACCAGTCGACGCCGGGGAAATGCGACTGGAGCCACCCCGACAGCAGGAAGATGGTGAGCGGGAAGCCATACATTTCGGCGAAGAGCGCGACGATGAACGCACTGAACGCGCCGAAGCTGCGCCAGTCGCGCCGCGTTGCCGGCTTGAAGAAGCTGAACGCAAAGAGGATGAAAACGGCGGCATTGACCAGCGCGAGCCCCCACAGACCATAGCCATAGTCGGCGTGCGTCATCGCGACTCTCCTTCGATGCGGCCGTTGGGATTGGCCGGCAAGCCGGCGGGTGCCTGGCCGGGCT
>FWWL01001103.1_pt1 | contig 67252 bp, 51 predicted proteins | sample 2228331 | NCBI WGS metagenome assembly FWWL01 (sample SAMEA103939775, study PRJEB20133) | metagenome
GTCGAGCTTACCCAGCCTGAACCCGAACCAAAAGTGGCCGAGAAAGCAAAATCACCAAAAGAAACCAAAGAAAAAGCTAAAAGAGAAAAAGTCAAAGAAGCATTAAAAGCAACTGCACACGAAACAAAAGAGAAGCCTAAAAAGGCAAAAAAACAACCTGTGAAAGCAAGCGTAGAAGTTGAAACTGCTCCTCCACAAGCAAAGCCACAGGTGCGTTATTCCGACGAGGATTTGGAAATCTTCAAGAAAAGAATTTTGGAAGTTCGGAAAGAAGCACTCGAAGAATTAAGTATGTTGAAAGAAAGGCTCGAAGATTTAAACGCTTACGACCTCGCCGAAGAAGGTTCGATTTATTCTATGCATATGGCTGAACAGGGTTCGGAAATTTTCGAAAAAGAAAAAGTTTATGCTCAAATCCAAAGAATTAATGAATACATCAAAAAGTTAGACGAGGCCTTAAAACGAATTGAAGATAAAACCTATGGAATATGTCGAGTTTGTGGAATACTTATAGCAAAGGAGCGTCTGCTTGCAGTTCCAATCACAACACTTTCGGCTTCGTATAAGATTCATAAGAAGTGCCCCGAGGATGGTATAGATAGAATCGAGCCCCGAAAATAATCGAAATAATTGCCTTTTTTATGAAAAAGCTCATTGCTTTCGTATTTTCGCTTGTCTTTCTCTTAATTGTGCTTGACCAAGCAACTAAATTAGCGATTTATCATCATTTCGATGTAAAACACATTGGTAGCGAGTATTACTACGTTCAGAATCCCGATTCCGAGATAATGGTCATCGGAAATCTTGTAAAATTTGTCTATGTCGAAAATGCAGGAATGGCATTGGGAATTCAATTTGGAAGTTTGAAGATTTTCTTAACCTTATTTTCTCTTTTTGCAAGCATTGTTTTGTCGTATATAATCATCAAGATTATCAATACTTCGCCAAAAGTAGTGGTACTTGCATTTGCTTTAATTTTGGCAGGTGCTGTTGGGAATTTAATCGACAGGATGTTCTATGGTGTCCTTTTTGGTTATGGGAAATTGTTATTTGGCAGAGTTATCGATTTCATCCAAGTCGATATTCCCGATATTTCGATTGGTTCAATCCACTACACACATTTTCCTGTTTTCAATTGTGCCGATTCGTACGTAACAATTGGAGTGGTTCTGCTTTTGATATTCAATAAGCATCTTCCATCTTTTTCGTCGATATTTAGATTTAATTTATCCCGTGGGACTGATGGATTTGGACAAAGGCCCGAATGATTATCCTGAATTTATTGAAGTAGTCCATAAGTTGGTTGTTCCTGCAGGCAAGCAGTTAGAACGTTTGGATACATTTCTTGCTCGCCATTTGAAAAATGTTTCGCGAACAAAGATCCAGAAAGCAATTGAGCTTGGCAATGTAACGGTCAATGGTGCAGTTGCAAAAGCAAATCGCAAAGTTAAGCCAAATGATATAATTGAGTGCAAGCTTCGTCGCTTGCCACCATTGGCACTTGTCCCCGAACCAATCCCACTCGATATTGTATTCGAAGACGAGCATATAATTGTAATCAACAAACCAGCTGGAATGGTTACCCACCCAGGTTATGGCAACTGGCGAGGCACTCTTGTCAATGCACTTCTTTATCATTTAGGGCAACGTGAAGTAATCGAACTAAAAGATGAAGAGTTTGACGACGAGGAAGAAACAAACGAAGGGGTTATCTTCGCAAGCGAAAAAATCCGCCCTGGAATTGTGCATCGTTTGGACAAAGACACATCGGGATTGATTTTGGTTTCGAAAAATCCTGAATTACATCAGTCATTAGCGGAACAATTTACCCGAAGAACAGTCGAAAGATACTACTATGCTTTGGTTTGGGGCGAATTCGACCATTCTGAAGGAACATACCAAGGAGATATTGGCCGTTCCCCGCGTAATCGGAAGTTGTTTGCTGTGGTAAAATCCGGTGGCAAGTCCGCAATTACCAACTACTGGGTTATGCGGGCATTCCCTTATGTTACTTTGGTAAAAGTTAAATTACTTACAGGCAGGACCCATCAGATTCGGGTTCATTTTTCACACAATAGGCATCCTCTTTTAGGCGACCCATCCTACGGTGGCGATTCCGTTGTTTACGGCGGACACAGCGTCCGGTTTAAACAAGTTGCTGTAAGGATACTTAAAAATATTAATCGGCAGATGCTTCATTCGAAAGTATTGGGTTTTTATCACCCCGTCCGCAAGGAGTTTATGCGTTTCGAAGTGGACTTCCCTGCGGATATGAAATATGCACTCGAAGAGTTAGAAAATTTCAGCAAAACGATAGAGTAAAAGCATTATTTTTTTCATTAAGTAATTTCTTGATTCCCCTTAAAAGATAAATTGCATTATTCTTATTTTTCCTTAAATTTGCAATGAACTTTATGGTTGTTAAAAATTTTGTATGAAGATTTCTACCGAAAGTAAAGTCAGAACAGTAATTGAAAAAAACACATTTTATTTTTGTAATCCAAAGTTCCAAGAAAAATATGAAAGTTACATCAATTCGCTTAAAGAAACATTACTAGTTTTAAAAAATAAAATTGAAACTTTTGGTTTAAAAAAAGAGATTTTCGAACAACTACTTAAGGAAAAGGAGAATGGATTAAAGGCTTTACTAACTTTAACAGGATTTGCAAATGAGACTTTAAAGAGGATTATCACCATAGCTCGGATTGTCGATAATAAGGAATTATCTAATTTGTTATACAAAGACAAATGGGTAGAAACCGTTCATGGAGATGAAATAAATGAGTGGAGCGATAATAAAATAAGAAAAATGATAAAAGACAATGAATATTTTAGGAAAGGTATTGTAAATCTTTTTTTTGAAGGGTCAACAGTCCCCTTCATATCAAATGTGCTACCATTGTTTGAAACAAAGAAATTAAGCATTTCCAAGTTGAATTTTGAACTACCAGAATTAATAGATACTCTTGTTCGATATAAAGAGAAAGGCTCTTATTCAGGGAAAAGTGAAAATAATCCAGAACAATACTTAACAGGAATATTAAATGAACTGCAAGTTAAGTTTGAAAAGGGAGATTTAACTGAGCTTGTTAAAAAAGAAAACGCAACCAAAAGAACCTTTGATTTTATCATCCCTTCAAAGGAACAGCCGAAGATTTTCATAGAAAGCACATTTTTGATTACAACATCTTCGGGTCAGGGCGATAAAGCCAAAAGTGAAATATCATTAAGAGAACTTATTACTAAATACCACCCAAAAACAAAATTCTTTGGATTTGTAGATGGAATTGGCTGGTATGTTAGGAAATCCGATTTAAAGAGGATTGTTTCGGCATTTGACGACGTCTTTACATTCCACGAGGAAGAAATTGAAAGATTTAAACGTGTAATATTAAAAGAGTTGAAATGATTGAAGAATACATTAATAAGGTAATCCTTGGTGATTGTATCGAGCTTTTTAAAGAAATACCCGACAATTCTGTGGATATGACCTTCGCCGACCCGCCATTTAACCTTAAAAAAAGTTACAATAGCTACAAAGATAGCTTGGATTTTAAAGAATATTTAAATTGGTGTGAATTGTGGCTTTCGGAAATGGTAAGGGTAACAAAACCGACAGGCTCAATTTTTGTACATAATATACCAAAATGGTTAACTTACTTTTCATCATTTCTAAATAAAATCGCAGTCTTCAAGCATTGGATAGCTTGGGAAGCTCCAACTGCCCCAATGGGTAAAACCTTGCAACCTGCTCACTATGGGATATTGTTTTATGCTAAAGACTTAAAAAAGTTAAAGTTTTACGAAATCCGCTACCCACATAAAAGAGATAGAAAATCTCCTTATCTTTCCAAAGATTATGGTGGCAAAAAAGAGCTTTTACATCCTTTTGGTCCTCTGGTTTCCGATGTTTGGACAGATATTCACCGAATGAAACACGACAAATATCGCGATGAGCATCCCTGCCAGCTTCCGCTAACTTTATTAGAAAGATTAATTCTAATGGTTACTGATGAAAATGACGTTGTGCTTGACCCCTTTTTAGGGACCGGAACAACTGCAGTTGCGGCAAATCGCCTTGGGCGAAACTATATTGGTTTCGAAATAGACCCTGCTTATGTTAATATTGCTCGCCAAAAATTGGCTCAAGAAGATTTTAAATCAAAAATTGGAAATTATTGGGTAAGTTTCCACCTTGATAAAATTGTAACAATTAGGGATAAGGATTGGGAGGGCTTGAAGGATTTCTTTATTATTCCTCAAAATCCCGAAGACATTGACAAACAACCAATCGTCTTAAAGTCCCAGCTCTTGCAGGGAAACCAGAAAAAATTAAACTTGTCAAATAATATCCCCAACCTTAATTCTTTATTCGAAAAAATGAGTTCTACGGCTTTTTATGAAAGCAAAAAGGAAACAGAATAATTCTGATGAAACTACCGTTCCTTCATTCTTACTTTTCTTAATATTTCGGGGACTTGGTCGGCTGTAACATTTCCAAAAACTTCTTCGTTGATTGTAACAACAGGTGCTAATGCACATACACCTAAACAACGCGTGTTTTCGATTGAAAACAAGCCATCGGAAGTTGTTTCGTTCAAGCCAATACCCAATTCATTTTCGAAAGCTTGCAGAACTAAATCGGCTCCTTTTACAAAGCAAGCAGTTCCCATACAAATAGAAATTGCATATTTTCCTCTTGGACGCAAGCGGAAAAAGTGATAGAATGTTGCTACCCCGTAAACCGTTGATGTTGGAACCCCGAGCAAATGAGCGACCTGATACATATGCTCTTGCGTAAGGTAACCATACATCCCTTGAACCTTATGAAGTATTGGTATTAGATAGCTTTCGGGATGCTCTTTTTGAAGGCATTCGTTTATGTAGTCGACTAATGAGCTGTCCAAGGTTACTTTTAAATGCGACAAATCTTTTGATTTGCAACTCATTTTACACCTCTTGGATATTTTTCAGAATAAATTGTGTGTAATAGTTTATGTGCAATATCACTTCCTGGTGATTTCAAAAATTCTTTATATAACTTTTTAATAGAAGGATTTTCAGCCGATATCCTAATCGATTTATTTGAGTCAATTGAATACAAAGTCTCCCGTCGCTTTTCAATAATTTTTTTGTCCAAAGGATAAACAAATTCACCTGCGGGTGGATGAGGTTGTCCGCCACCAGCAACGCAACCACCAAGACAAGCCATCATTTCGACAATATGATATTGCTTTTCGCCACACGCGATTCTATCCAAAATTTTTCTTGCGTTCGAAAGTCCATTGCATACAGCCACGTTCAATTCTCGTCCATTAACATTAATAGTGGCTTCTTTCAAACCTTCAGAGTAACGAACATCATAAAAGTCCAGTTTCGTTGGTTTCTTACCCGTTAACAATAAAATTGCTGTACGCAACGAGGCTTCCATAACACCACCCGTTGTGCCGAAAATTACCGCCGAGCCGGTGGATTCGCCTAGGGGGTCGTCGAATTCTCTTTCCGGCAAATTCATAAAGTCGATTCCCATTGCTTTAATCATCCAGATTAACTCGCGTGTAGTTAAAACTGCATCGGTATAAGGGTAGCCTTCGGGGGCATAATGTTCTTGGCGACCAGCCTCGTATTTCTTTGCTATACATGGCATAATACCCACAACAAAAATGTCCTTTGGGTCGATACCTTTCTTTTGTGCAAAATATGTCTTCGCCAAAGTCGAAACCATTTGCATCGGAGACTTGCAAGTGGAGGCATAGGGAATCATTTCCGGATAAAAGTGTTCGAGAAAATTAATCCAACCAGGAGAGCACGAAGTCAGTATGGGTAATCGTTCATTTTGTTCCAATCGTTTAATGAATTCGTTTGCTTCTTCGACAATTGTTAGATCCGCACCAAAGTTTGTATCGAAAACAGCGTCGAAACCTAGTCTTCGCAGGGCTTCGACTGTCTTTCCCGTTGCATCGATTCCATATACATTCCATCCTTCCGCAATAGTTACGCGAATTGATGGTGCAACCTGGGCAACAACATATTTCTTGGGATTGCTTAATGCATCGAATACTAATTCGCAATGATTCTTTTCGATGAAAGCAGCAGTAGGACAAACATTTATGCACTGCCCACACATTACACATACTGACTCATCCATTCGAGTTTCGAATGCAGGGGTTACAACAGTATAGAAACCACGATGCATTTGGCTTAAATTATGCACTCCTTGGACTTCGGCACAAACTCGGACACATCGCCGGCAAAGTATACATTTTTCTGCATCACGAACAATAGCAATGTTGTTATCCTCGATTGGATACCTTTTCCTTTCGCCAGCGAAAAGTCTTTCGCGAACACCGAGTTTATATGCTAAATTTTGAAGTTCGCAATTGCCATCGCGTTCGCAGGTCAAGCATGCTCGGGGGTGGTTATCCAAAAGAAGTTCTACGAGGTCGCGCCTTGCTTGCCGAAGTTCAGGGGAATTTGTACGGATTTTCATTCCTTCTTCGACAAGAGTATGGCACGATGCTACAAATTTCGGAGAGCCTTCAATTTCTACGATGCATACTCTACAAGCACCTTCGGTCGAAAGATATGGATGATAACACAACCGAGGAACGTGAGAACCAACTTTGTCCGCCGCTTCCATTATTGTAGTACCTTCTGGTACTTGAATCTCTATGCCGTCAATTGTTACATTTAACAAACTCATAATTATCACCTTTAAATTTTGATAATAGCATCGAATTTACAAGAATTATAGCATTCGCCACATTTAATGCAACGCTCTTGAAGGATTTCGTGCACTTTCCTTTTTTCTCCAATTATACAACTAACGGGACATCTTCGGGCACAAACTGTGCATCCTGTACATTTGTCTTCGACAATGAAGTATTTAATTAAGTTTTGGCATTTTTGGGTTGGGCACCTATGTTCTTTTATGTGGACAATAAATTCGTCGCGGAAATAGCGCAATGCACTTAAAACAGGGTTAGGAGCCGATTGACCTAATCCACATAAAGAAGTCTTTTGAACTAATTTGCACAATCTTTCCAATTTATCTAAATCTTCTAGAGTTGCCTTTCCACTTGTAATTCTATCTAAAATTTCTAACATTCGTACTGTTCCTTCCCGGCAAGGAAGGCATTTCCCACAACTCTCATCTTTTGTAAATTCCAAAAAGAACTTGCAAGTAGCGACAATACAATCGGAATCGTCGAGTACAATCATTCCGCCCGAACCCATCATCGAGCCAACAGCCTTTAGCGATTCATAATCGATTGGGGTATCGACTAAATGTGCAGGTATACAACCACCCGATGGACCCCCAGTTTGTATCGCTTTAAGTTGTTTGCCATTAGGAATGCCACCGCCAATGTCGTAAATTATTTCTCGGAGAGTTGTTCCCATTGGTACCTCAACAAGTCCTGTGTTATTCACTTTGCCGGCAAGAGCAAAAACTTTTGTCCCCTTACTGCCCTCGGTCCCCATTTTGCTGAACCAATCGGCTCCATAGAGAATAATTGGAGGAACGTTTGCCCAAGTTTCGACGTTATTAATATTTGTTGGGTGACCCCACAAACCTCGGACTGAAGGATAAGGTGGTCTGAAAACAGGCTGTCCTCTTTTACCTTCAATTGACTGTATTAGGGCTGTTTCTTCGCCACAAACAAAAGCACCTGCTCCAAGGCGAATTTCAATATCGAATGAAAAATCGGAACCGAGTATGTTGTTGCCCAACAAGCCGAATTTTCGAGCTTGGTTTATTGCATTTTCCAATCTTTGTATAGCCAATGGATATTCTGCACGAACATAGATGAAACCTTTAGAAGCACCGATTGCATAAGCTCCGATTGTCATTCCTTCGATAATGCTGAATGGGTCGCCTTCCAATGCACTGCGGTCCATAAATGCACCGGGGTCGCCTTCGTCGGCATTGCAAATAACATATTTTATTGGGTCAGGGTTGGATTCTCGCGTTAATTTCCATTTTAAGCCAGTAGGATAACCCGCACCACCGCGTCCACGCAAACCTGATTTACTAATTTCTTCGATTACCCATTCGGGGTCACCTTTGAACAAAACTTGTGCAAGAGCTTCGTACCCACTTGAATGAATATAGTCGACAAGGCTCTCCGGGTCAATTATCCCACAATTCCTTAGAGTAATTCGAGTTTGTTTGCTAAAAAAGGAAAGGTCGCCGTAAAATTTAATGTATTGCTCGACGATATCCTTTGCAAAAACCAGATATTCATTTACAAGGCCTTGGTCGATAAAATGCCCCTTAATAATTTTATGAAGGTCATTTTCATCCGAAAAGCCGTACAAAACATTATCGGGGAAAACCATCAAAATTCCTTCGAATTCGGAAGGACTACGGTGACGAATTTCAATTTCTCCTCCGTAGAGCACTCGAACATCGTAGTAAACGCCATATTCATCGAGAATTGAGTTAATTTTTTTACCCCAACGCTCATAAAATTCGGGAGCACTGTGCTTGGTTGCAAAAATTGTAGTTACCCACTTGTAAAGGACATTCGTGTGCTTATCGAGCATATACTTTGTGACGGGGTTACCTTTGACTATGTGCTCGTTAAATATCTCGTGTACTTTTTCTGTTGTAACCTTGCAATACTTTACAGGAATTTGATGAGGAATGAAAATGCTAACAATTGGTTCTTGGGAACAGCGGCCAGTACAACCTGTTTGCTTTATAACAATGTCGGTTCTTCCTGTGGCGCGGATAAGTTTATTAAACTCTTCTCGTATAAAGTCCGAACCAGCTGCTTTTTCGCACGTAGCCGAACCAACCTGAATAATTATATTCCCTGTTCGGCTTGCATCTGTCGATGCAAAATCTAATTCTTTTTTTAAAGCTTCAAATTCGAGTAAGATGTTACCCATAACTTTAACTTGTTTTTTCGATAAAATCTAAATTTTTGTTTAAAAATCCATAATTAATATAGCAAAGGTTATGGTAAACCAGAGCCATAATTTCATTTAGCATAGCAATTTTTTTAAACGATATACCTTCCACGTTGGACATAGTGAGTATGCAAAAGCTTGTGAGAAAGTTTGCCACAAGGACCATCGGTAAGGAATTTTTCGTAAATGTATTTAATATGCGGGTTTTCGTGCGATTTTCGTATTGGCAATCCCATGTCTTCATTATAAATTGCTTCGGCTCGCTTTTTCCTAATGTAGGGCGATGTCGGTATTGGCTGTCCACCACCTCCAATACATCCACCAGGACATGCCATTATTTCAATAAAATGAACGTTTTCCAATTCGCCACGAATCAAAGCTTCCATTACTTTCTTTGCGTTTGCTGTTCCGTGAGCAATCAAGAAATTAAGTTCAATACCTTCCAAGAATTCATATTCTGGTTTGACATTTTCTAAGCGGACGGAAGCTTGGCGGACTCCATCCATACCACGGCAAGGTGTAATTTCCAAATTTTTGAAAGGAACAGACGTGCCGGTTACAAGTTCATAAACTGTACGCAAAGCTGCTTCCATAACACCGCCAGTTGCACCAAAAATCAAACCTGCACCCGATGCATCGCCAAATGGTTCGTCGAAACGACTCGGTGGGAGTTCAGGAAGGTGCAAGCCCGCTTCTTTTATCATCTGTGCAAGTTCCCGAGTTGTTAAGCCATAATCTATATCCTTGTAACCCGATGCATTCATTTCAGGTCGATTGCATTCAAATTTTTTCGCTGTGCAAGGCATAACTGCAACTGTTACAATATCGGCGGGGTCAATGTTGTACTCTTGGGCATAGAAGGTTTTAATTATCGCACCAAACATTTGCTGTGGCGACTTGCAAGTCGAAAGATAATCCAAGTAATCCGGATAAAAATGCTCGATATACTTTATCCAGCCAGGGCTACAAGAGGTAAATTGAGGTAGCTTTACGTTCGGGTCTTTTTCTACCAATTTTTTTCGTAATCGAATCAGAAGCTCCGTCCCCTCTTCCATTATAGTCAAGTCTGCGGCGAAATTAGTATCGAAAACCCTATCGAAGCCAATCATTCGTAAAGCTGTAACCATTTGCCCAGTTACGGAAGTTCCTGGTGGTAAGCCAAATTCTTCACCCAAAGCAGCACGAATTGATGGTGCGGTCTGTATCACAACATGCTTTTTGGGGTCATCGATTGCTTGCCAAATTTCGTCACTCGGGTCTTTTGCTCGCAATGCACCAGTTGGACATCGATTGATGCACTGACCACAATTAATACAAATTACGTTCAGCAATGGTTTGTCCATAAAAGTTGATATAAGAGTAGAATAACCTTTCCGAGTTGCTTCCAATACACCTACTTCTTGCAAATCTATACAAGTACGAATACATCGCTTGCAAAGAACGCACTTGTTCATATCGCGAACAACTGCATAGCTGGAACTATCGACCTGGTACCGAGGTTGTTCAATATGACCAAAACGATAGTAATCGACTCCGTATTCTTTTGCCAAACTTTGCAGAATACAATTGTTGTTGCGTACGCATGAATAACATTCGCCGTAATGCTCGCTTAAAAGCAAATCCAAAATGTGCCGTCGGGCTTTTCGGACTTTTTCGGTATGGGTTTTTACCTTAATTGGATTGGTAATTGGAAACGAGCATGCTGCTTGCAAGGTTCTCATTCCATCGACTTCAACGACACAAATTCTGCAAACCCCAGCAACGCAAAGATCTTCGTGGTGACAAAGTGTAGGGATATGGATGTTGTTCATTTTGCATGCTTCCAATATAGTTGTTCCAAATGGCACTTTGCATTCCTTGCCATTTATCTCGATTGTAACGGTTGCCCCTACATCTTTACCATCTAAACGGGTTTGTACCGTGTGTGGCTTTTGGCTGGTTGGTACTCTAGTATCGGGATTAGTTCTGGTGTCCATTGCTACCTCCTACGTAATATTTACTCAAAATTTCATCTTTGAAATGTGTAATTATGGAAATAAAAGGGTTTGGGCTTGATTGTCCCAGGCCACATTTCGAGGCAATCTGCATCGATTTACCCAATTCGATTAGTTCGCGCACGTAACGAATTGAAGCTTTGCCTTGTTCAATCATTTCGACTCCTTCGAGCAGTTTCTTGTTGCCAATTCGGCAGGGTGTACATTGCCCACAACTTTCTTCGACAAAGAATTCCATGAAATTCTTCAATACTTTCAACATATCTCTCGATTGGTTAAATATAATAACCGAACCACCGGTGGGAACATCTTCGAATGAAATGTTTCGTTTGATTTCCCAAATTGGGATACAAATTCCCGATGCGCCACCGACTTGGACGGCTTTCGTATCTTCGGCTCCAACTAAATTCAGTAGCTCTTCGATTGTAATCCCAAAGGGTACTTCGTAAACTCCAGGCCTTTTGCAATCTCCGGAAACTGAAATCAATTTCATCCCTTTCGAATTACTTGTTCCAAATGTCGAAAACCATTCAGGACCTTTGGAAAGAACTATCGTAGCACAAGCAAATGTTTCTACATTGTTGACAATTGTCGGAAAGCCTTTGAAACCAGTATTTACGGGGAAAGGAGGGCGGTTTCGTGCCTCTCCTCGGTGTCCTTCCAACGACTCAATCAGGGCTGTTTCTTCGCCACATACATAAGCACCAGCACCCAAACGAATTTCAATATCGAACGAAAAATTTGTTCCAAGAATATTGTTGCCTAACTTGTTTTCTCGCCGCATTGCTTCTAAGTGCTTTTCCAAATGATTAAGAAGGTAGGCATATTCGGCTCGCAAATAAATATAACCTTTTTGGGCTTGAATTGCATAACCTGCGATGACCATTCCATCGAGGACAAGATTTGTGTATTCGGAAAGCAGGATTCGGTCTTTAAACGTCCCTGGTTCACCTTCGTCGGCATTGCAAATCACAAATTTTTTGTCGGATTTTGCCATCAAAGCGAACAGCCATTTCGAACCAGTGGGGAAGCCTGCGCCTCCTCTGCCACGGAGCCCCGATTCTTTTACTTGTAATACAACATCTTGTGGCGACATTCTTAATGCTTTTTCCAAAGCATCGTTGTGCTTATTTATATCGAAAAATACTGTATCATTGATGATTGGCATAGTTCCTCCTACTTTAAACTTTGCAAAATTTCAACAACTTTTGTTGGAGTCAAGCGAGTGTAGACATTGTTATTAATTAACATTGCGGGACCTTGGTCGCACATACCGATACAATGACAAAATTCGAGTGTGTATTTTCTATCGGGCGAAGTTTCGCCAAATTTCAAGTTAAGTTCGCGTTCCAAAGTCTTTGCAATTGCATCTTTGTTTTGTAGGTCGCACGAAATAGTCTTACACAAACGAATAATGTATTTACCTTTGGGCTGTGTGCTTAGAAAGCTATAAAATGTTACAACACCATAAACTTCGGCAGGATGAATGCCTAAAAATCGAGCAATTTCCTGCATTGCATAATCGGAAATATAATTGAACTTCGCTTGAATGCCTTGAAGAATTGGAAGCAAGGCATCCCTTTCAGTTCCATACTTTTTGACCAAAGAGGAAATTTCTTCGTCCAATGCATTCTTTTCTAAAATTAGCATAGCTGTCTCCTTTGTTATTCAAGATACTTTTTAACAACTTCTTCGATTACATCAGATTTTGCAGGCTTTTCTAAGAACTCTTGCACGGGTAAGTTTTCCCCCATTCCAAAATCGAGCCCAGTTGCCTTCGAAACAGATGTAAGCATCACAATTGGGGTTTGAATCCCTTGCTTTCGTAATTTCAGTGCCATAAAAAAACCGTCGTCGGGTTCGTTCATCATAACATCGAGAAATATCAAATCGGGCTTTTCGTTTTCAATTAACTTCATCCCTTCGTCAGGATTCATTGCAAAATCAATCTTATAACCTTTAGGCTCCAATATTACTTTGATTGCATCGATTATGTCTTTGTCATCATCAATAATCACTATTTTTTTCATTATAACCTCATAAATTTTTCAAAAACACAATGGTTACAAACAGCAAATTAAGAATTTTGATAAAATCAATAGGTGGTGTAATCGAAATGTTGCTGTTTTGTTATTGAAGTGTTGTAGATTCTTCCTCGATTTCTTCGGGTTTTAAAATATCATCGAGGACGATTGGAATGGAAAAGGCAAAAGTTGAACCTTTGCCCAAGACACTACGAACCCAAACACGTCCCTTCATAGCTTCGACAAGGCGTTTGACAATCCAAAGTCCAAGCCCCGAAGATGGTTCGTCCGCAGTTGGTCGGGCACTCAATCGTGCTCCTCTTTGGAATGCACGGTTAATGTCTTCTTCCGAAAGCCCCAAACCATTGTCGATTACTTTAACTATTGCTCTGTTGTCCTCCATCTCGGTTTTAATTCGAACTTCACCACCTTTTTGGGTGAATTTAATAGCATTAGAAACAAGGTTATCGATTACCTCGTAAACTTTTAATCTATCCAACTTGAATATGGGTATTTCCTCGTTCAGGTCAACTTCAAGTTTGATATTTTTGTTTTTAGCTGCGACAGAATTACTTGTTGCTACCTCTTGGACAATTTCATTTAAGGAATGTGGTTCGAGATTGAGTTGTAAGACAGAAGATTCCAATGCAAGAATGCGGGAAACTTCCTGCGAAAGGTTCACAATGCGGGTAGAAGTTAAAAGAATATCTTCGATAATTTCTTGTTGCTCGGTTGCTGTTAAGTCGTACGAGCGGAGAAGTTCGACAAGGTTTTTAATTAAAGCGGCGGGATTTTTGATATCGTGAATAATAACAGCAAAGAGTTCGTCCTTCTGCTTTTGCAACTCTTCCAATTCATCTTTACTGCGGGAAAGCTTTTCGACCTTTTCTTTCAATTCTTGATTTTGCTTCCTCAGTTCTTCGGCACGAGCATTAATTGCTTCGATTTGACCACGAAGAGCGGAAATTTCTGCCCGAAGATTACTGTTTTCAGTAAGTAATTGCTCGTAAGCGGCTTTGTCCAGAGCAATTACATTGCCATAAGTTCCTGGCTCAATTTCCGAAATTTGTTTGCGTTTTGCTTTTCCACGTTTTGTTAACAAAAACAAAATTATGAAAAACAAAAAGCCAGCAACAAAGCCTATGGCAATTGATATGTAATTCAGATTCGAAACAACGAATTCGGTTTTTGGTGCAGGTGTAGAAGGAATTCCACTTGCAGCAACCTTTTTACGTAGGTCGATTAATTCTTTGCAAAGCTGGCTGGTTTTGCTGTCCACACGAAAATTAAACACAAATGGCTCTGCTCGAAGTTTATTTCTCGGGTCGAATGCTTCGATACGGAAAGTATAGTTATCTTCGGGTAAATTCTTGAAATTTACGTTTCTAACATTAAGTGTATACGAAAAAGAATCTGTCGAATTTTTAATTGTGATTCTGAAAAGAAAAGCGGGACGGATTGTAGTATCCTTTGTTTCCAGATGGTAGAAGAATGAAATCGAATCCTGTGGGGAGATGACAAGGAAATCGTATTGGAAATCTTCTATGTTAACTCCATTGACACGGATTAAATCCAGAGCAACCTTTCGTTCGTTGCCATAAAGAAAAAAAGAACCCAAAAGCAGAAACATACAAACAACAAATAAAAATCTCGATTTCAAATACGTCATATTATATTATTTGAACCCAAAACAAAATTAAGAAAAAAAGAAAAATAAAAAAATTAATGTTTAAAATGCCTCATTCCTGTAAAAATCATAGCAACATCTAAATCGTTCGCAGCTTGAATTACTTCGCTATCGCGAACCGAACCACCAGGTTGAATGACAGCGGTTGCTCCTGCTTTGGCAGCTTCGATTAATCCATCGGCAAACGGGAAGAAAGCATCGGAGGCAACGACCGAGCCTTCCAAGTTCAATCCCATTTGTTTAGCTTTTTCGACAGCAATTAAGGTCGAATCAACTCGCGACATTTGTCCGGCACCAATACCCAATGTTCTGTCTTTAGCAGCAAAAACAATTGCATTCGATTTTACGTGTTTAACTACTTTCCAAGCAAAAATTAAAGCTTGGAACTCTTCTTCAGTCGGCTCCCGATTCGTAACAACCCGAAAATCTTCGCTACGGAAAAGGGTGGAATCGAAATCTTGAACAAGAACACCTCCTGCGACACTGCGAAAATCGGTTTCTAATGAATTTTTAAGCTCTTGGAAATCTACTTGAATTAGCCTTCGGTCTCTCTTTTTCGAAAGTATTTCGAATGCGGTTTGAGAAAATTCGGGGGCAATTATTACTTCGGTAAAAATCGGATGCACAAGATTTGCAAAATCTTCATCGACTTGCCGATTTGTTACAATAATCCCGCCAAATGGCGAGACGCGGTCTGTTTCGAATGCTTTATTGAATGCATTTACCAAATTATCGTCGGTTCCTACACCACAAGGGTTCGTATGCTTGATGATTGCAACCGTAGGTGAGTCGAATTCCAAAATCAGTCGTGCAGAAGAGTCTATGTCGAGTATGTTATTGAAGGAAAGCTCTTTGCCATGAAGTTTTCGAAAAATTTTGGTGAAATTTCCAAATAAATAGCCTTTTTGATGTGGATTTTCGCCATATCGAAGTGGCAATTCCAAAGGAAAAGAAATATTGAAATAATTTTCGAACTTTTTGCCAGAAATCTTTTCGAAATACTTGGCAATCACGCTATCGTAATGAGCAACATATTGGAAAGCTTCGAATGCATATTCCAAACGAATACTTTCGTCGACGAAGCAATCGTTATCCTTCAAAATCCGAAGTAGTTCATTGTATCGGTTGGGATTTACCACAGGCAAGGTCCAATGGTAATTTTTTGCCGAAGCACGCAACATCGAAGGTCCACCAATGTCAATCATTTCGAGCAACTCGAAATGTTCTGTGCTATTTGGATTGTAGGTAGATTGGCTTCCGAGCAAGCCTAATGTTTTTTCGAAGGGATAGAGGTTGCATACCACAAGGTCAATGGGCTTAATCGAATGTTGGGCAAGCTGTTCCAAGTGGACAGGCAAATCCATCCGAGCCAGAATCCCAGCATAAATCGCAGGATGAAGGGTTTTTACTCTTCCGTCGAGTATTTCAGGGAAATTAGTAAGTTCGGTAATGTTTTTGATTGGAATAGAATTTTCCTGCAAAATTTTAAATGTTCCACCAGTTGAGTAGATTTCGATTCCAAGTTCATTCAGTCCTTTGGCAAATTCGACAATGCCTTGTTTTTCGTAAACCGAAATTATTGCAGTTCGAATTTTCTTTTTCTCTTCCATATTACCTCGAATATTAAAGAATATATTTACTTAAATCGATGTTTTGAACGATGTTGCTAAGTCGGTTTTTAACCATTTGAACATCGACAACGACCTTTGTGTTCGAAATTTTGTCAGGAGCATCGAAAAGTAAGTCTTCCAAAAGTGTAGTCATAATTGTATGTAAGCGTCGAGCACCAATGTTCATAACTTCTTCGTTTACTTTTGCGGCAATGCGGGCAATTTCCCGAATTGCTTCGGGTTCGAAATCCAGTTCAATTCCTTCGGTTGCAAGCAGTTCTTTGTACTGCTTAATCAAAGCATTTTCGGGCAGAGTTAATATTTTAACGAAATCTTCTTCGCCCAGGCTTTTCAATTCGACACGAATTGGGAAACGCCCTTGAAGTTCGGGGATTAAATCCGAAGGCTTCGAAACGTGAAATGCTCCCGAGGCGATAAACAAAATATGGTCGGTTCGAACTGGTCCATATCGTGTATTGACAGTTGTTCCTTCAACAATTGGCAGAAGGTCGCGTTGGACGCCTTCGCGGGAAACATCGGGTCCAGCACCTTTGTGTTCAGTCGAAGCAATTTTGTCTATTTCATCTATAAACACAATTCCCATATTTTCTGTTCTTTGGACTGCTTCGCGAATAAGCTTTTCCATATCGATTAATTTTTCCGATTCTTCTTTGAGTAGTGTTGTTTTGGCTTCCGCAACTGTCATCTTCTTGCGTACTTTCTTTTTTGGGAAGATTTGCCCCATAAGGTCCTGAATGGACATAGAAATTTCGTCCGAACCAAATGGACCGAACACCTGCATAGGTGGAGGCATTTCGCTTGTAATATCGATTTCGATGACTTGGTTGTCGAGCAATCCTTGCCGTAGCATATTTCTTAACTTTTCCCGTGTTGCCGATTGGTCGGGCGAAACAACTTCGAACGATGAACTCAAAACACCACCTTTGAAAGAAGGAAGCAAAGCATCGAGAATTCTTTCTTCGACAGCGAGTTTTGCTTCTTCCGTCTTCTCCTTTGTTAGTTCTTCGCGTACCATTGCAACGGCACGTTCAACAAGGTCGCGTATAATTGATTCAACATCGCGGCCAACGTAACCAACTTCGGTGTATTTAGTTGCTTCGACTTTGACAAAAGGTGCGTTGACAAGCCTAGCCAATCGGCGCGCTATTTCTGTTTTTCCAACTCCCGTCGGACCAATCATTATAATATTATTTGGGAGAATTTCTTCTTTGAGTTGGCTTTTGACATTTTGCCTTCGCCAGCGATTGCGAAGAGCAATTGCTACAATTTTTTTTGCTTCGTCCTGACCGACTATGTATTTGTCCAATTCTGCAACAACTTGCGAAGGTGTTAACACCTTTTCGCCTTCGAACTTCTTTAAATTTTCTATACTTTCCAATTTCGCCTTCTCGTTAAATATTAAAATACAAAATTATTAATTGTTTCTCTTAGGTAAGTAAAAAATTAAAGAAATCGAAAACTAATTCGTTTTTAGTATTTGTTTATTTTAACTTTTTATATGAATAATAAAATTCTTGTCGAAATTCAATACTTCAGCTCTTGCCCAAATTCTTTGGAGATGTTGAATAGGGTCAAAAAAGCAATCGAAGGTTTGGAAGACGTCGAGTTAGTCGAAAAATTAGTCGAAACAGCAGAAGTTGCTCGTGCTGTTGGTTTCCGAGGATCGCCAACTGTTTTAATAAACGGTGTTGATTTAGAAGGACTGCCCGAGCCATTTAATCCTTCCCTTTCTTGCCGTATCTATCCCAATGGTCTTCCAACGATTGAACAAATTTGTAGTATTATTTCGAATTATTATTTAAAAACACTATGAAAAGATTGTTTTTATTATTACTTGCTATAATTGCTTTGGCTTGTTCGAATCAAAGCACCGAAGAATACATTCTTGTTTCGAACTACCCATTGAAACTAATAATTCAGCCAATAGTCGGGGAAAAATACAAGGTGGAATGCTTGGTTCCGCCGAATGTCTCGCCACACGTCTTTCAGCCTCGCGCAAGCGATATAGTTAAATTGGAACAAGCCAAATTTTTTTTCTATGTTTCCACCTCACTTGAACCGTGGGTTAAGAGTATTAACTTCGACAAAGTAGAATTGATTTCTCTTCTTCCCAGCGAAAAACTATTGGATTTCGAAAATTTTGAATCGATTGACCCACATTTTTGGACAGACCCCATTGTCGTTGCTGAACTTGTCGATACTCTTGCAAAGTTCCTTGGCGACAAATTTAACCGCAATCGTGATGAAATTCTTAGCAATGCAAAATCATTTAAAGAAAGATTAAAGCTTTTAGACCAAGAGATTGCAAAAACCGTTGAACCATTGAAAAACAAAAAGGTAATCACATTCCATCCATCCTTTCGTTACTTTCTGAATCGGTATGGATTAGAATATATTGGAAGTATCGAAGAAATAGCAGGATCTGAACCCCAACCCGAGCATTTTGCCCAGTTAATGGAAAAAATCAGAACATTAAAGGTTGAAGTCATTTTTACCGAACCGCAGTTAAATCCTCACAGTGCCGAAGTAATGAATTTAGAATTGAAGTTGCGAGTGTACGAAATTGACCCATTAGGTGCAAAAGGTAATTCAAGAACTTACGAAGAACTTATTAAATATTATGCAAAAAGTTTTGTAGAAGCATTCGAAAGCAATGGAGGCAAAACCAATTGAAATAGAAAATCTTTCTGTCCACTTTGGTAGAATTTGTGCACTGAAAAATGTATCATTTTCTGTCGAAGAAGGTGAATTTGTAACTATAATCGGTCCGAATGGCGGTGGTAAAACAACACTTCTGCATGCAATAGTCGGTTTGCTTGAACCAACAACCGGAAAAGTTCGTTTATTTGGTAAAAAGCCCAAAGACTTGCCGTTCCATTACATATCTTTTGTGCCACAGATAAAAACTTTGGATAGGAATTTCCCCGCCAAGGCAATTGAATTAGTTGCAACGGGTCTTAACGGACGTTGGAAGTTTTTGCTTACCAAAACAGAATGGCAAGAATGCCTTTCGGCAATGGAAAAAGTTGGCGTTGCACACCTTGCCAATCAGTCTTTGCAAACACTTTCGGGTGGCGAATTACAAAGAGTTTATTTGGCTCGCTCTTTTATTCGAAAACCAAAAATCCTAATTTTCGATGAACCACTGACAGGAGTTGATGAGCAAGCAGAATACGACTTCATCCAAATTCTCGAAGAATACATCCGCCGGAACAATGTTACTGTGATTATGACTACGCACGACTGGGAATATTCATTCCATCATTCCCACCGAGCAATGCTTTTGAACAAAGAAATGATTGCTTTCGACTTACCAAAGAAAGTCTTTACCGAATCGAATTTGCAAAGGGCTTTTGGTCACATTGGTCATTCTCATTCAATGCAGTTTATTGTTTCGAAAGATGATTGAACAGCTGTTTTATTCGTTTGTTGTTCGAGGAATTATTGCCGCTGTTCTGCTTGGATTCATTGGCGGAGCTATTGGCACTTTTGTTGTTCAACGCCGAATGAGTTTTCTCGGCGACGGTCTTGCACACGCAGTTTTCGGCGGAATTGCAATTTCATTATTTATGCGTTTCGAACCATTCCTGATTGCTGTCCCTTTTACTATACTTGTTGCTTTGCTTTTGACCTACTTGAAGGAAAAAACACCAATTGAATACGACACAGCAATTGGTGTTCTTTTTGCTGTTTCGGTTGCAATTGGAGTTTTGTTCATCTCGCTTAATAAATTTTACATTTCCGATGCTTTTTCTTACTTTTTTGGGTCAATTCTACTCATTTCGAAAAATGACATCATTGTTTTAATTGCTCTTGCTTTTGCAATTGTCATTCTTTTCAAGTTTTTTTGGAGTAGGTGGTCGTATTCTTCATTCGATGGTGAACTTGCTCGTTCCGATAAAGTCCCCGTTGTGGTGGATAATTACATTCTTTCAGTGTTGATTGCACTTGTAATATTGATTTCAGTGAAGTTAGTTGGTATCCTGCTGGTTGTCTCTTTTATCGTGCTACCTTCGGCAACTGCAAAAGTTGTTTCGAAAACATTTTCGCAGATGACCATAATTTCTGCCCTATTAGGAATATTTAGCGCCTTTACGGGTGTTGTCATCGCGGTCCTTTTCAACATCCCCGTTGGCTCGACAATCGTCCTATTCCAAGCATTTTTGTTTTTGATTGCAATAATAGTTGGGAAAATAATTAAATAGGGGAACGGTATTGCAATGTAACGTGTAGGGGCACGGCATGCTGTCCCCCTACGCAACTTTGCTCGCTGAATTCGTTGGGCAAAAAAATCCTCTGCCCCTACATTGTTTGATGTTAAGGACAAAATAAATTTACCTAAAAATTTTATTAAAAATCTCTTGCTTATTTCAAAAAAAAGTATTTTAAACTCGTAATCTTTGCAAATTGAAATGAAATTATTTGGCAAAATATTCTGTTTCAATTTGCCAGCGGTAATAGAAGCCCAAACCTGTGGGTACATTAACTCAATCTCCGTAAATCATTATATTCCAATAACTTACGGGAGGAGGAGAAGAAACTTGCAATTCAAATTTAATAGATTCGCCCGATGTATCGGTTTGGTTTTGTTCGAAATGTAAAGGAACGCCTGTTGGGGAAAGATGCTTCAAACTTTTTGCTTTTATTTTACCGTTGAAAAAAAGCCGAGCGAATGTCGAGAATAGTGAAATCGAAATTAATTTAGTTCTTTAAAAAAATTTTTAAAAAACTATTTTTGATTAATTTAGATTTTTAAGTTGAATTGCAGGTATCAAAGATAAATAAAGGGTTCAGAACAAGGAAAAAAATATGATTTCGTTTTCGAAATCCAAATTATTCGATTTATTGTTTACAGGATTTCTTTTTACATTTATTATTAATTCATCGCTAATTTTTGAATTTAGTTTATACAGATTAATTGGTTCAATTTGTGCAACAATTTATTTTGTGCTTTTTTTTCTTTGCAGACCAATGCAAAAATTAGCATTATTTCTGTTAATAGTGTTTTGTATTCTATGCTCTTGGTTTTAGCTTTTTTTCTGTATACTTACAACGATGAAACAAATTCAATTATGTTTTCTTTTGCATTAACTTTACTAGGAATAAGTGGAGCTTTAAATTCAATTTTGAAAGAGAAATGGGAAAAAACTGCAGACGAAAAGAAGCAAGATGTGATTTGATGCTCCTTTTAGAACAAATATTAATTATTTTTAAAGTAATAAAATGCAATGGAAAAGATTTGAAAATTTACAAACTTAACTTTTGACAGATACGTAAAATTACTTGCCATTTTACAGCAGAGAAAATGAAACAATCCATTGCATCCCAATAACTTACGGGGGTAATGCCTACCAATCAAATTCTATAAATTTGCCCGATGGATAAATATGCTTCTGTTCGAAATGCAGAGGAACGCCCTGTAAGGAAAGGTAACCAAATTTGCGTTTGTGTTGTTTTTTTAAATGTAACTTTCTACTTGGATGTAAATGTTTCGATTGGAATGAAAGGGATTTAGGTTTTTAATGCATTTGGCAACTGTATTATGAATATCGAAAATCCGAAATTACCCGTTGTAAATTCTGGGTAAGCAAGGTGGTGGTAGTAAAATAAGTATTTATCATACAAGGAGATCATCAATAATCAATGATAAAAAATATTACTTCCTTTAACCCACGGCTTTAGCCGTGGGTTTGTTATTATAATAGCAATTCAATTCAGAGTGTTTGGTTAAAGTATTTTCCCAGCAGAATTGCTTTCGGTATTTTGTTCTACATTATTAATTTTGTTTTTTTAATGTATAATCATATTGGAAAATAATAATCAGAATAAATTAATTCGAGGGCTTGGGTTTGTAACCACGATTGGGGTTGTTGTTGGTGCTGTCATTGGTTCGGGGATTTTTAAAAAGCCTTCCGTTATGTCGCAACATCTTGGTTCGCCCGAACTTGTTCTTTTGGTGTGGATTGTTGCGGGCATTGTTACCCTATTTGGTGCATTAACAAATGCCGAAGTTGCGGGGCTAATTCCGAAAACTGGCGGACAATACAAGTTTTTCGAAGTTATGTATGGAAAATTTTTTGCCTGGCTTTATGGCTGGGCAATGTTCATTGTTGTCCAATCGGGTTCAATTGCTTCGATTTCATACATTTTTTCGGAATATTCCCAATTCTTCATCAAACTGCCTCATTTTTCGCAAGAAATTGCAACAAAGTTCAGCATTTACATACCATACATTGGCTACATCTATCCTTTGGACGACTTTGGCACAAAAATTTTGACTATTACCTTGATTTTTGGGTTGACATTTTTGAATATTCGGGGTGTAAAACTTGGGGGCAATGTGTCGGCATTTTTTACATTGATGAAGGTTTCGGCAATATTATTTTTGGTGCTGGTAATTTTTGGCACTAGTAGTGGTTCTTTCGAAAATCTTTTTAAAGAAAGCAGCCGTGTCGCCTCGGGTCAGATTAATTTATTTTCGGGGATAATAGTTGCATTTTCGGCTGCATTTTGGGCATACGATGGGTGGAATAACATTACTTACGTAGCAGGAGAAGTTAAAGAGCCACAGAAGACAATCCCGAAAGCATTGGCATTTGGAACGTTGACAGTTGTCATCGTTTATCTGCTAATTAACTTATCTTACTTCTATTCGTTGAGTATCGACGAAGTAGCCAGCTCGAAGTTAGTTGCTGCCGACGCTGCTAATAAGGTTTTTTCGGGTTTGGGTGGTGCATTTGTTGCTTTTGCTGTTATGGTTTCGACTTTTGGCACATCAAACGGAACAATTATGGTAAGTGCAAGGTTGTATTATGCAATGGCGAACGAAAATCTTTTTTTTAAGTCCCTTTCAAAAGTTCATTCGAAATTTCGTACGCCGCACATTTCCTTGATTTTTCAAGCCTTTTGGGCAAGTGTGCTTGTTATTTCGGGCACATTCGATATACTTACCGATATGTTGATTTTTGTCAGCTGGGTCTTTTACGCAATGGGATGTTTTGGAATTTTCATTTTGCGTAAAAAAATGCCATACGCAGAACGCCCTTATAAAGTAATAGGTTATCCCGTTGTGCCAATATTATTTTTTGTTTTTGCAACTTTTTTTGTTATTTTTACATTAATGAATGATATAGAAATGTACAAAAGGAATGAGACGCAACTTATAAACTCGGTATTGGGTAGCCTACTTGTGCTTTCAGGAATTCCATTTTACATTTATTTTGCAATAAAGTCGAAAAAAATAAATTCCCAGAATAATTCACCAAACGAGGTGTGATATGCCAGCTTTAGTTTACAATATTCATTCAAAGAATCCAGAAAGGCGAAAACTTCAAAAGGTCTGCGAAGCGTTGACCGAAGGTGCAGTAATCATTTATCCAACCGATACTGGCTTTACACTTGGTTGTGCCTTGGCAAACAAGGATGCTATCCAAAAAATCCGCCAGATTCGCAAAATACCCGAAGACAAAGCCTTGACTTTCCTTTGCAGTTCTCTTTCCAATATTTCTGAATTTGCTAAAGTCAGTAACCTTGCTTACAAAACGATCAAACGGTTGATTCCTGGACCATATACTTTCATTTTGCCTGCTTCGAAGGAAGTTCCACGTTATGCCCAAGACCCGAAGCGAAAAACCGCAGGCATTCGTGTTCCCGACCACATCCTTTCGCAGGCATTGTTGGAAGAACTTGGTTCGCCGATTATTTCGATTTCTGCAAAATTGGAAGGATTTGAATACACACATCCCGAAGAACTTTTGGAAAAGTTTCTAAATTTAGTCGATGTTGCAGTTAAAACCGATGAATACAATTTTGTTGGCGAATCTACTGTAATCGATATGACTACCGATGAGTTCAAAATCATCCGACACGGGGCGGGAATTGCCAAAGTATTGGAATTTGTCGATTTTAATGAATAAATCAGTTTATTTGTTTCAATAGAATAGCAAAAAGACTTGAAATTTAACTGATTTTCATACGGTCTTAATTGTTTTTTTAATATCATTTTTGCGTCGAAGAAATCTAACTTTTAGTTAGTTTTTCAAAATTTCTTTCTTAACAATTGATTAAGGCTTGCGTTTTTTGCCGAATCTGTAGTTTGTTTTTATTTTGATAATTTTGCTTTTTTTAAAATTAAGTGAATTATGGAATTTCCAGATTTAACAAAAATTGAATTAACTTTTAAAGAAGATAGAAATCGTAGTTTCGAATTCTGGAAGCAGGAATTCGAACGAGTAACGGGTAAGAAATTCGAAGAGTTTGTAACCCACACAATGGAGCAAATCGACCTGCACCCGCTTTATACAATCGAACATATCAAGGATTTGGAACATTTAGATTATACAGCAGGCATTCCACCATTTTTGCGTGGTCCTTATCCGACGATGTATATCGAGCGACCTTGGACAATACGACAATATGCTGGTTTTTCGACAGCCGAAGAGAGTAATGCTTTCTATCGTCGTTGCCTTGCAGCAGGACAAAAAGGGCTTTCCGTTGCATTCGATTTGGCGACCCACCGGGGATACGATTCCGACCACCCACGAGTTGTTGGTGATGTTGGAAAAGCAGGTGTTGCAGTCGATTCCGTTTTGGATATGAAAATCCTTTTCGATGGAATTCCGCTCGACCAGATTTCGGTTTCTATGACAATGAATGGAGCAGTTTTGCCGATTATGGCATTCTACATTGTTGCAGCCGAAGAGCAAGGCGTCCGACAGGAGCAACTTTCCGGAACAATACAGAACGATATTTTGAAAGAATTTATGGTCCGCAACACATACATCTACCCTCCCGAACCTTCTATGCAAATCATTTCGCACATTTTTGCTTATACTTCGAAGCATATGCCAAAATTTAATTGTATCTCAATTTCTGGCTACCATATGCAAGAAGCTGGTGCAACTGCCGATTTAGAGCTTGGCTATACACTTGCCGATGGGCTCGAATATCTTCGTGCCGGGCTTCGTGCCGGACTTTCAATTGACGACTTTGCACCGAGAATTTCATTCTTCTGGGCAATTGGTAAGAATTTTTATATGGAGATAGCCAAGTTGCGTGCTGCACGGCTCCTTTGGGCAAAAATTGTAAAACAATTCAATCCAAAAAATCCAAAATCATTGGCATTGCGAACCCACTGCCAAACCTCTGGTTGGAGTTTAACCGAGCAGGACCCATTTAATAATGTCGTGAGAACTTGTATCGAAGCATTAGCAGCTGCTCTGGGACACACTCAATCGTTGCATACGAATTCCTTAGACGAAGCAATTGCATTGCCTACGGATTTTTCCGCACGTATTGCCCGAAACACTCAGCTTTACTTGCAAGAAGAAACGGGAATTTGCCGAACAATCGACCCATTGGGTGGTTCGTATTATCTCGAATACCTAACTGACCAGCTTGCACGACGGGCTTGGGACCACATCCAAGAAATTGAATCTTTGGGTGGAATGGCAAAGGCAATAGAAACAGGCTTGCCAAAGATGAAAATCGAAGAAGCTGCTGCACGACGCCAAGCACGAATCGATTCCAACCAAGAAATTATCGTTGGTGTAAATAAATATTTGCCCGAAGAAGAGCCAAAAATTCCAATTCTCGAAGTTGATAATACCTTTGTTCGTAATAAACAAATTGAAAGATTGAATGAATTAAAGAAAATTCGCGATAATGTACGCGTGCAACAGACATTAGATGCGCTTACACGATGTGCCGAAACAGCCGAAGGAAATTTGTTGGAGTTGGCTATTGAAGCAGCCCGAGCGCGAGCCACTTTGGGCGAAATTTCCTTCGCTTTAGAAAAAGTTTGGGGTCGGCACAAACCCGTGATTCGTTCCTTCTCCGGGGTTTATAGTTCGGCTTATGCAAAGAAAGAAGAAATTGAAGAGGTTCGGCGCCTTTCCGACAAATTTGAAGAGCTTGTAGGTCGGAGACCCAGAATTCTTGTGGCTAAAATTGGACAAGATGGACACGACCGTGGAGCGAAAGTTATTGCCACTTCGTTTGCCGATATGGGGTTCGATGTGGATATCGGTCCATTGTTTCAAACGCCAGAGGAAACTGCCCGCCAAGCAGTCGAAAATGATGTGCATATCGTTGGTATAAGCTCGCTTGCAGCAGGACACAAAACTTTGGTTCCAAAGTTAATCGAAGAGTTGGAAAAATATGGTCGTAGCGATATAATGGTAGTCGTTGGGGGGGTAATCCCTCCGCAAGATTACGAGTTTCTTTACAATTCGGGGGTGGATTTGATTTTCGGTCCCGGAACAATCATACCCCAAGCAGCAAAAGCTATTTTAGAAGAGCTTTTGAAACGGGCTCAATAAAAAGTGAATTAATGTTTTGGAAAGGCTAAATTAATTCCTTTGAGTTTGTGTTTTAATTTTTCCTTTTTTATAACCATCGTAAATAAAGTACACAACAGAAAAAGTAAGTGAAATAAGAAATCCAATCAAAAGGAACAAAGGCCTTGAAGGTGAACTTTGTTTAAGAGGAACACGTGGTAAATCGAGGACATCGACCGAGGGGATTTCAGTTTGCTCTTGAATAGCAGCTTGATACATCTGTGTTTCTAAAAAGATATTGACTTGTTCGAGTATTTTTTGTCGGCGGACAAGATTTGTATATTCTCGAATCAAAGAAGGAAGTTGTGGCAATGGAATAGTAAAAGTTTCTGTTCCTGTAAGCCCACCCGATTGGACTCGTTCATATTGGCTGCGCAGTTGTTGTACTTTTTCTTTCAATGTGTGGATAATCGGGGCGTTGCTTTCGAATTCAGCATTGGCAAGTTGAAGTTCAATTTCGGCGCGGGCAAGTTCGCTACCGATTTCAATTGCTGTGCGTAGCATTGCTTGGCTCTGTTCGTCGAGAGCAAGAATTTTATGCTTTTTGCGAAAGTCTTCCAGCACTTGTTCGATTGAATCGAGTTCAATTTTCTTTTGGGCTAACAGGCTTTCGATTAAAATCCGTTTACGTTTCGAGCGCGTAGAAATTCGCGAGCGCGCAAGACTGTCCAGAGCCGAAAGTATTTCCTTTAACATTACAGCAGATGTGTAAGCAGCAGCTTCTTTGCTTTTTCGACCCGGAAAAAATGGAGTAGAATATGAAAACGAAACTTCAATTAAACCCGTCTGTCGAAGACTAACTTTCAGCCCTTTGTCGATAAGCCTTGCTAATTGGAGTGTATCGAGCCCGCGAAGTGGTTCTAAATCTTTAATCGAGCCTCGGTGCACCGTATTCCAAATGATTTCATTGCTTCGGAGGATTTCGAAATAAATCTGTACTTTGCTCGATTGTTTTCCGCCCAATAATTCAAGATTCGAAAAGCTTTGCAAAAAAGTCGCCAAACTCGAACCACCTACTTCTTCGCTTGGTAGCAAAGTTGATGTGGAAGTATACTTATGGGGAATGATATAGGAAACTATCAAAAACAGGACAATTGCGGCAATATTTATAAAAAACAATAGCTTCTTTTTCGAAAGTAAATAGTTAATGATATTTCGAAATTCTAAACTGAATGTATTAGAATTGTTTTCCACTTTTATTGTAACCTAACAATTGTAATAATCACACCTGCAATAGTAAGAAGTTGAGTGGTTATTGTCAAACCAGTTGTAAAGATTTCCCAAAGAGTTAGTTCTTCTTGGGGTGGTACAAGAATGTTGTCGCCGGGTTCAATTTTGTAATTCATTCTTTTTGCCAGAAACTGCTCGCCTTTGGATTTAACAACAAGAGTAGCACTTTCGTCGGCACGGAATCCGAAACCCCCAGCAAGGTTAATGTAATCAAGATAAGTAAAGTTGGGATTGTAAGATACCAATCCGGGGTTGTTCACGCGGCCTTGAACATTGACAAATTCGTTTCGCTTTGGAACAAATATTGAGTCTTTATCCATTAGGACGACATTATCGGTGCTGTTCGGGTTATTTAATACATTTCGGAAGTTAATTGAAAGCAAACCTTTGCGTTCTGTAATTCTCGATTGGAAGTATCTGTATTCATTTTTCGACATTTCCGAAGGCGGAATGCGAGAAAGTCGCTCCATTTCTGGGTCGGTAATATCGAAAAGGGACTGACGAATAAATTGAGCCTTGTCGATATCGGCAGTTTCTTTAAATCCTCCACATTTGACCAGAAGGTCGTGTAGTCGGATTTCTTTCTCATCGATTGGATATTTCCCTGGGTAGACGACTTCGCCTTCGATTGTAACATTCATTGGCTTCTTCCAAAAGGGAATCTTCCGAATGAAAATTCTATCGGAAAGCTGAAGAGGAAAATCCCCTGGAAGTTGTTCTCCGAGAATATTTACCCTATCCTTCCATAAAGTTAAATTCAGATATGAAGTTACGAACTTATTCGGACCAATCATTCTTACGAACTCGACAGTATCGAGAAAAGCAATTTCATTGAAACCTTGGGCGAATCGTACCAAAGTCGAAAGCGAATCTCCAGGAACAAATTCGTATTTGCCGGGTCTACGGACTTCGCCATCGATTTGGATATACTCGTTTTCGGAAACATACGGGACAACGATGTGGTCTCCACCACGAACATAAGGATTCGCTTTCTTTTCTTTCAGAAGGAAGTAGCGAAGCAGGTCGACCCTGATGACTTCTTTTCCTTCGTTGCGGTAGAGCAAAATATTCCGTATCGATGCCTTGTCTTTGAATCCACCAGCTTTATCGATAATTTCCGAGACTCTGTCGGTACCTGTTGCAGCAATAATTGCATTTTTTTGGACTGCACCGGAAATTGTAACCTTAAATTTTTTGATACTTTTTAATGTAACACCAACTTCGCCAATCTTCAAATAAGATTTGACCTTAGCTTCAATTAGTTTGGCAGCTTCGGCAAGGGATTTATTTTTGACATCGATAATTCCAATCCCTGGAATAGAAACTTTGCCTTCGGGGCTAACCTCGATTTCAAGTTCCTGCGGCTGAGCCGAGACAATTGAAACGAGAAGGACATCCTGAGGTCCGAGAATGTATTCTTTCGGGTCTATCTCCGTTTCGACCAAACCTTCGGTTTCCTTTACAATTCTTTGAGCAGTTTGAAAGGCAAGGGTATCAATTACATTTCCTTTGACCCCGGTAATTGTGTAATTAATAATGGGTTCTTCGCGTGGGGCTCGCTGCGAAAAAAGATTAGTCGCAAACAAAAAAAGAATTATCGAACAAGTAAAAAGAATTTTCATTTTTATAAAAAAACAAAAATAACAAAAATATCTTATTGTTAAATTAAAATTAATCAATATCGTCATTTTTTTCTCTAATTAACAAATAATTTTAGTGAATTAAAATGATAGACTTAAACCAAGCATACGAAGCTGAGATTTTTTTGAAGTATTATCAAAATCCAAATTCTGTTTCTAAAGAATGGCAAGAATATTTCAAGAAAAAGTATCCGATGCCGCCATCAACACTTGAAGGCAAATCGACTACCTCGAATGTTAACACTTTCGATGGAATTCAATATTCGCGAAAAGAGGATTTGTTGACCAGCAACGAAGACGAAATTGTTGCAATTCCCTCCATCCAAGAGAAAATAGCTGACAATATGGAATTGAGTCTTTATGTACCTACCGCAACAAGCGTCCGAACGATTCCTGTCAAACCTTTGGATGAAAATCGAAGAATTATTAACAAGTATTTAGCAAAAATTCATCATCGTAAAGTATCATTTACTCATCTTATTACTTGGGCAATCATCAAAGCATTGAAGAAATTCCCACATTTTAATGATACATTTGTTCGCGAAAACGGAAAAGCATACAGAATACGGCGAAAATCTATTAACCTTGGCTTTGCTGTGGATATTGTTCGCAAAGATGGAAGCCGAATGCTACTTGTCCCAAACCTAAAAGGCGTCGAAAGTTACACTTTCGAAGAGTTTTTCGAAAAATATGACGATTTAATTGCTCGGGCTCGAATGGGGAAAATTTCCCCCGACGAACTTACCCGAACGACTGTATCTATCACCAATCCTGGTATGATTGGAACAACGATGTCCAACCCAAGATTGATGATGGGGCAATCTTTAATCATTGCAATTGGTTCGATTGACTACCCAACCGAATTTAAAGCTGTGCGAACCGACTTGCTTTCTACGCTCGCTGTTTCGAAAGTTGTCACCATAACAAATACTTACGACCATAGAATTATCCAAGGTGCAGAATCCGCTGAATTCCTTTCATACATTAATGATTTGCTTTTGGGCGAAGAGCAATTCTACGATTCAATCTTTGCTTCGCTGCGTATTCCATTCGAACCAATCCGATGGGAAGTGGATACAACGCCAGTAAATCAGTTTGGCAAAATAGATGAAGCCGAAATTATTGAAAAAAGTGCACACGTCGAGCTAATGATTAACGCATATCGGGTTCGTGGGCATCTTCTTGCTTCGACTAACCCATTGGGACACGCAACATATTATTACCCCGAACTTGACCCTGCCTACTATGGATTTACAATTTGGGACCTGGATAGAATTTTCCATGCCGAAGACCTTTGGGAGAAGAATAATCTTCCTCTGCGCGATATAATCGAAAGATTGCGAGACACATATTGTGGAAACATTGGCTTCGAGTTTATGCATATCCAAGACCCCGAAAAAAAGGATTGGATAAAACGGCGACTGGAATTAGTTGGTTTCCCAAAATATTCAAACGAAGAGAAGCTTTATTTTTTGAAAAAGATAATCGAAGCCGAAGAATTCGAAAATTTTCTACATACCAAATACATAGGTCACAAACGTTTTTCGTTGGAAGGGGGCGAAGGTGCAATTGTTTTTGTCGATACAATATTTCAATTGGCTGCCGACTCTCGCTTGAAGAGTGTAGTTGTTGGAATGGCTCATCGTGGACGATTGAATATTTTGGCAAACGAAATTGGCAAAGCAATCGAAGACATATTCCGAGAATTCGAAGGGGACGTTGACCCAAATTCGTTCCACGGCTCGGGCGATGTAAAATATCATCTCGGTGCCGAAGGTGTTTTTGTCTCGCCAAACGGAAATTCGATTGAAGTTATACTTTCCCCAAATCCAAGCCACTTGGAATTAGTTGACCCAGTTGTCGAAGGTATTGCTCGGGCTATCGAAAACAATTTGAATGACCATTCGCATTCTTTGGCTCTTCCACTTTTAATACATGGCGATGCAGCTTTCGCTGGACAAGGTATTGTTGCCGAAACATTGAATCTTTCGCAACTCACTGGCTACCGAACAGGTGGAACAATACATTTAGTAATAAATAATCAAATTGGTTTTACAACTCCTTCGTCGGAAGCTCGTTCCAGCTACTACGCAACCGACATAGCCAAAACAATTCAAGCACCAATTGTTCACGTCAACGGGAACGACCCCGAAGCAATTGCCTACGCTTCTATTTTTGCATTCGAATATCGCCAAGCATTCAAGTCCGATATTATTATCGATTTGCTCTGTTACCGAAAATATGGCCACAACGAAGCAGACGAACCTACATATACACAGCCATTGCTATACAAAAAAATTAAAGCAATGGAGCCCGTCAGCAAAATTTACTTGAAGATGCTCCTTCGGGAAGGCATTGTCCGAGAAGAATACGCACTCGAAATTCAACGGCAAATCCAAGAAAAATACCAGCAGGCATTTATTAATCTAAAAAGCGAACAGAAGAGCACTGTAAAAATAAGGAAATTGGATTTCGACCCGTTCCGAAAATACGAAACACAGATGAAATGGGATGATTTCGAAAAAATCAAGGTTGCATTTTCTACTGTTCCCGAAGGTTTCCATTTGAATCCAAAATTGCGAAGTTTCATTCAAAAGCGGAGCCAAATTCTAAACGACCCAGCGGGCAAGGTCGATTGGGCGACTGCCGAAGCAATAGCATTTGGCTCGGTCCTTCTTGAAGGCAAAAACATTCGCTTTTCGGGTCAAGATTCACGACGTGGCACTTTCAGCCAACGGCATTCGGTCTTTATTGATTTCGAAACCGAAGAAGAATACTGCCAACTAAATCATATTGCCCCAAAACAAGGTAAGTTCAGAATTTACGATAGTCCTTTATCGGAGGTTTCGGTTCTCGGATTTGAATATGGCTACAGCATTGCTGCAAACAATAGCCTTGTATTTTGGGAAGCACAATTTGGCGACTTTGCCAACGGAGCCCAACCTATTTTCGACCAATTCATCTCTTCGGGCGAAGCAAAATGGGATAAAAAGTCGAACTTAATGGTTCTGCTTCCTCACGGCTACGATGGACAAGGACCCGAACATTCCAGCGCCCGATTGGAAAGATACTTGCAGCTTTGTGCAAACAACAATATGTTTGTGGTCTACCCAACAACTCCTGCCAACTACTTCCATCTCATTCGTCGGCAAATGTATATTCAAAAGCCCGTTATTGTAATGACACCCAAGAGTATGTTAAGAAATCCCTTGGTTGTCTCGCCTTTAAGTGAATTTTTCGAAGGAACATTCAAAGAAATTATAGTTGACGAGACTGATTTGGTTAAAGAAAATGTCGAAACAGTGCTATTCACCTACGGTAAAATCTATTGGGAACTAATTGCCAAGGCAATGGCAGAAAAAGTCAAGTTTTCGAAAACACTTATTATTCGTTTGGAACAGCTTTATCCATTGAATTTAAATTATTTGCGAGAGATTTTCGGCAATTACCCGAATGTAAAACGGGTGTTTTGGTTGCAAGAAGAGCCAAGAAATATGGGTGTTTGGAATTTTGCCTTCGAAAAATTGAGCGAACTTGTGCCTGCGGGATTGAAGATAAAATATATTGGCCGCCCCGAAAGTGCTTCGACAGCAACAGGTTCGTATTCCCAACATCTTCGAGAGCAGGCAGAAATTATCGGCGAAGCAATTCGTGCAATAAGTTAGTCCTTTGGTAAGGTGACAATTACAGTTGTTCCATCTGCCTCATTACTTTCAATGTTGACTTCGCCATTTAAAGATTCAACTGCTTTCTTTACAATCGATAGTCCAATTCCGTAGCCATGTGTTTTCCCTATGTTCGAAGCTCTATAGAAAGGGTCGAAAACTTTCTCTAATTGGTCGGAAGGAATGGGTTTACCTTGATTATTTATGGATATTCTAATTTTATCGTCAACAATCGTTTTGAATTCAACCTGAGTATTAATTTCTTTGTATTTCAATGCATTCGATAATAGGTTGTTGATAATAAGAGTAATTAGTGTCGAGTCGGTGGTTACAATATGTTCGCCAGCAAAGGAAAAAATAATTTGGGGATTCATTGGATTCAAAATATTGTAGGATTCCACTATGGTTTCCAAAAATTCTTTTAGGTTAATTTTATCTTTAGTTATGTGGAAAATTCCTGATTCAAGTTTTGCAAATGCAGTTATTTTTTCAATTAGAGCATCGATACTTTTAATAATAAGTTTCGATTGTTTAATTAGTTGTTTGCGTTTTGCAGTGGTTAGACTTTCTTCTTTATTATCTAGTATTTCCAAAGAAACAAGTATTCCAGCCAATGGATTTCGTATTTCGTGTGCAATCATTGACAAGAATTTATCCCGCCAGGTTCTAATTTCTTCGTCACGTTGCAAAGTGGACAGAATTTCTTTATTTGCCAATGCAACGGAAGGATTTTCGTATAGGGTTACCAAAAAGGCGGGTTCTTCGAAAAATTCTTTTTGATAGACAATTGTAACACAAAATTCACGGTTAGGGTATTGGGTGTTTAATATCGTTTCGAATGACTGGATAGAACCGGTTTCCCTTGCATTTTGGAAATAAAGAAGTACTTTATCTTTGTCGCCACAACATTTGAGTTCGTATATTGGTTTGTAAATTACATCTTCGAGCCGAGTACCAGTAAATAGTAGGAAGCTTTTGTTAGCTTCCAAAATAGTATAGTCGCTAGCACGAACGATTGCAATACCAACTGAAATGTAATTGAAAAGGCGAACATACTTTGCTTCCGTCTCACGCAAAAGCTCATCGGCGTTGTGTTCCAATGATTTGTTGACAAATATGTCGAAAATTAATGATTTGTTCGTTTCTTCATCGTAAATCAAAACCTTTTCGCCATCGAAAAAGTTATTACCTATCTGGATATTTTGATAAGTAATACTTTTTTCTTTCAGAACTATTTCGTTTAGTCTTCGTTGTAACGAACTAAATGGGTTATCGAAAATTTCAGTGAGGGAACAACCCACAATACTTTCCCTTCCGAGCAAATTATTCATTGCCCTATTTGAAAATATGATTTTGCCCGTCTCGGGTTCAGTAACAAACACGGGTTTCGAGATATTATCAAATAACTTCAATGAAAATCTATCCATTTTCTCTTGTTTTAAACAAAATAGGTCAGCAAATTACTTAATAGTAATATTATCTTCATTTAACATTTTTAATTTTGATTTAAAGTGTTGCTAATCTAAAAGCAAGATGCTATTAGTTCAATCTCCTCATGTGCGAGGTAAGGATGCATTGGCAAGGAAAAGATTCTTTTCGAAATGCTTTCGGCAATAGGGAAATCGCCTTCACGATATCCTAAATCTTCGTTAACTTTTTGCAAGTGCAAAGGTTTGGGATAGTAGATTGCCGTCGGGATACCTTTATGTTGCAATCGATTTATTATTTCTTTTCGGTGTTGTTCATTGTTTGCAAGAACTGAATATTGTGCCCATACACTTACGCAACCATCGGGAACTTTTGGAGTAACGACTTTGCCCGAAAGCAATTCGTTGTATGCATTGGCAATTTTGTTTCTCCGTTCTATTTCTTTTTCGAAAATTGTAAGCTTTGCAAGCAAGATAGCCGCTTGGATTGAATCCATACGTCCGTTAATTCCGTTGCGAACATTATCGTATCGGTCTTCGCCTTGCCCGTGAACACGAATAGAGCGGAAGAGTTCAGCCATTTGGTCGTCATCGGTAAAAATTGCACCACCATCGCCATAGCAGCCCAAAGGTTTAGCAGGGAAGAATGAAGTAGCAGAAATATCGCCCCAGGCACAAGCTCGGCGTCCATTTCGGCTTGCACCAAAACTTTGTGCAGCATCTTCTAATATCATTAAGCCGTATCGTCTTGCAATTTCTTCTATTTCTTCGTATTGGGCAACAATACCAAATAAATCGACAGGGATAATAAGTTTTGGTCTTAACTTTCCTTCGTCCAAGACTTTTTGGATTGCACTCTCTAATCTATTCGGGTCAATGTTGAATGTCACGGGGTCGATATCGACAAACACTGGGCTTGCACCAACAAGACGAATAACTTCGCTTGTGGCAATAAAAGTAAATGGAGTTGTAAATACAGCATCGCCTTTGCCAATACCCAAAGCCATAAGCGGAATTAGTAATGCATCGGTTCCCGATGAACAACTAACACAATGACGACGACCAACAAATTTAGCTAACGCCGATTCAAGTTCATCAATTTCGGGTCCAAGGATAAATCGTCCGTGTTCCAAGACTCTAGCAATTCTTTCGTTGACTAATTCTTTGATTTCCAGATACTGTCTTTTCAAATCAATAAACTGCATTTTATCTTCCTATTCCCTTGTAATAAATACCATTTTCCAATAGTTCTTTTTTATTTAAGAAATTTCTGCCATCAATAACAATTTTGACATTGTATTGGAGCAGGAGTTTTGCATTAATTCGAGCAAATTCTTTATGTGCAGTGGCAAGTACAATAGCAAAAGTACTATCGAGTGCTTCTTCGAGTGTTTGGACGCTACTGAGCGAAGGGACAAATGGGTCGTAAGTAACTAAGTTTGCCTTCTTGCGTTCCAAAATGGATTTAATTTTTAGAGCAGGGCTTTCTCGCAAGTCGCCAACATCGGGTTTGTACGAAAGCCCAAGAAGGGCAATTCGGGTTCCATTTACTGGTTTCCCAAACTCATTTAAGGCGCTGACCAAGTGTTCGACTGTGTGATTTGGCATCGAATTGTTTATTTCCCGAGCAAGTTTCAAGAACTTGTGGTCGAAACCACTTTTTTTGGCTCGGTCAATTAAATAATATGGGTCGACTGGAATGCAATGTCCACCAACTCCACAGCCGGGATAGTGGGGAAGGAAGGCAAAAGGTTTATTCGATGCACCTCGGATTACTTCAATAATATCGATTCCTAAAACTTCGAAACTTTTGGCTAATTCGTTAACAAAAGCAATGTTTACGTCGCGGAAAGTATTTTCGATAATTTTCGTTGCCTCGGTCGTTTTTAAATCGGGCATTTCGTTAATTTCTGCATCTATGATTTTCCGATAAAACTCTGCAATAAATTTTGTGGTTTCTGGACTCGATGAGCCTATGTTTCGAGGAATGTTATAAACATTCCATTTTGGGTCGCCGGGATTAATTCTTTCCGGGCAGTGGGCTACATTGAAATCTTTGGGGCATTTCAATCCCGACAGTTGTTCCAGCATTGGTATTACTAGCTCTTCGCATACCCCAGGGTTGACAGTCGATTCAATCACTACAATTTGCTTTTGCCGAAGGTATTTGCCAATACTACCTATTGCTTTCGAAAGTGGTCTTAAATCGGGTGTGTAATCATCCAGAACCGGAGTTGGGACACAAACAAAAAAAATATCGGAGCCATCGATAATTTCTTCTTTGTCCGAAGCCTTGATTTTAACATCCTTGAGGTCATACCGAGCAACTTCGTCATCGATTGGGCAAATTCCCTGCAGAATTTTATTTACCTTTTCTGTGTTTGGGTCGAATCCCACAACTTCCACATCGGTCTTCTTTGCAATAGCTAAAGCAAGCGGCAAACCAACGTAGCCCAAACCCAAAACCGCAACTTTCATAACTTCTCCAAAAACAAATACAAAATTACAATTATTAAATTATTCTTAAATTAGAATTTCTAAAAAAGGAGTATAATATGGAAAAACCAGTAGTTGCAATTATTATGGGTAGTGATTCTGACTACGAGATAATGAAATCCGCAGCCGAGACTTTTGAAAGCTTCGGTCTTTGGTACGACATTTTTGTTTCATCTGCACATCGGACCCCACTCGATGTATACGAGTATGTTTCGAAAGCCAAAGACAATGGGATTAAAGTAATTATTGCTGGTGCTGGCGGAGCGGCTCATCTTCCAGGAGTTTGTGCTTCGTTTACAACACTGCCCGTAATAGGTGTGCCAATTCAAACCAAATCTTTAGGTGGCTTAGATTCTTTGCTTTCTATTGTTCAAATGCCGCCGGGCGTTCCTGTCGCTACTGTGGCAATTAATGGCTCGAAAAACGCTGCTCTCCTTGCTATCCAGATTTTAGCAATTTCCGATACAAATCTTTCCAAAAAACTTGCTGATTATAAAAATCAATTAGCTTTGGAAAGTAGGAAGAAAAATGAAAAAGAAATCTTTAGAAAAAGTTTTTAAAATTCTTCTACTTCACGCTTTTATTGTCGGTTTTCTTTCACCTGTTTCCGGAAACTGGAAGGATATTTTTGTCTCGAAAAAGTATACTCGTATAACTGATATCGATTTCGGATACAATTCTAAATACTTTGTTTTCGATACAATCTACGTTTCAAATTTTAACTTCTACGATGGTGGATACTTAACCTATTCTTACGATTCTGGCAAGACTTGGGGCTCTATTCGATTAAACGACTACTCATTATACTATGTGCTACCTTATTCGATTTTACGGGTTAATGATATCATTTTGGTAGGAGGATGGAGTTCAAACGCTGCTATTTTCGTCTTCGACAAGTCCCTGAATTTTCGAAATAATATTATATTTGACCCTTCTTTTGAATTCCCTAACATAGGTAATATAAACGATATGATTGCTCTTTCCGATAGCCTTGTTCTTGCTTGTGGATACGAAGGTAAAGTTCTTGCTATTAATCCATATACTTTGGAATTCAAGAACATTGGCAACAACTTGCCAATTACTTTTAATAAAATGAAAGTATTTAGTCCAAATGATTCGATATTTTTTATTTACTTTTTTGCTTCGGGTGACTATCTCGACCCATCCCGAAAATTATATTTTTACAAATTTCCAAAAGATAGTTTGATTGAACTTTTTAATTTCCGTGATATTGACCCAACGATTGATGTCTTCGATTTGGTAATTTTGGACAAAGAATCTGAATCCAACGATATTCCCGATACCATCATTGTAAGTGCTTCGAATTCCGAAAATATAATTCTTTTGCGTTCAATCGATTCCGGAGTCGCTTGGGAAGTGCTTTTCCAATATCCATCTTATGATGATTTGTTGGGTATCCATCTTACAAAAACGAACGAAATCGTTGGTGTTACCGATTCGGGCAACATTTTCTCGTTTAATCTTTTAACCAACCAATTTCAATGGCTCGAAACACATCAAAAGAAAAAGTTTTTTGGTGTTAAATTTTACGAAAAAAACTTTGCAGATTCCAATTATTTAGTTTCCGAATTACTTATTGTTGGATATGGATTGGATGATTTGATTTCCTTTTATCGATTCCAAACAACACTTGGGGATATAAAGCAATTCGAGAGTACCGAAGAACTTTTGCCCGAAGATAATGTCGTCGTTTTCGATATTTTTGGGAGAAGAATTTTCGAAGGAACATTCCAGAAGTTTAATGCATTGTTTTATAATATACTTGCCGATGGAGTTTACTTTGCAGTTTGCCCTAAACGAAATGTTACCAAAAAAATTGTAAAAATTTTTTAAAGAAATTTTGAAATTTTTGCGACTTTTTTAAATTTTGTGTGTCTTATTAGTTTTGGAAAAGTTACAATTTTGAAAAAAGTTCTTTGACAAGTGGGGGTCGTCGCCAAAGTTGATTTCGAGTGTAGAAAATTTAAATGATTTTAATATTTTTTCGAATAGTGTTTTGAAGGTTAATTTTTTTTTGTTATTTTGTTAACTCTAATTTTGATATTTTTAATAAATTTGAAAGCGAGATGGAAATAACTGGTAAGAAAGTTTTAGTTTTAGGCGGATGGGGACTTGTTGGTTCCGCTATTTGCCGTGAATTAATGAATCATTCACCTGCTCAGCTTATTGTTTCATCTTTAAGGGAAAACGAAGCGAAATCGGCAGTTGAACAACTTTCGAAGGAATTTCCTAACTCTTCTACCGAGTTTATTCCTCATTGGGGTAATATTTTCGTTCGACATCAATGGAAGGATGACGATTGGGGCGAAGTTCTTTCGAGTCCCGAAAATCGTAAAGTAGCTATTCAAGACATCTACGATGAACTGAATGACGAAATTTTGCTAAACAGCGAACTATACCATTTGATTTCTACTACAAAACCAGATGTTGTCATCGATTGTATCAATACTGCAACAGCAATTGCTTACAAAGACATCTACCGAAATGTTAATGTTGTGCGTGGTCAAATCTCTAATGGTCAAACTAATATTGAAGATATCGAAAGATTAATGGCAAGTATCTACATACCACAATTAATTAGGCACATTCAGTTACTTTATCGGGCTCTTGTGGATTTCAAAGTCAAAATGTATTTGAAAATCGGCACAAGCGGAACAGGTGGGATGGGCTTAAACATTCCATACACTCACAGCGAAGAGCGTCCATCGAGAGTTTTGTTGGCAAAATCGGCTGTGGCTGGTGCTCAAACACTTCTTCTTTACCTGATGGCAAGGACACCCGACGCACCTATGGTCAAAGAAATCAAGCCGACCGCTGCAATTGCCTGGAAACGAATTGCTTACGGAGATGTTATCCGACGTGGTAAGCCAATCGAACTAATCGATATGCCTGTGGAAAATGCTAAGAAATTGGAAGGAACATTTTCTCGGGACGACATCGATGGAATTTATTCGCAGGGCGATTCATTTAAGTCGGTGTTTATCGATACCGGCGAAAATGGAATATTCTCCCGAGCAGAATTCGAAGCTATCAGCTCGCTTGGTCAGATGGAAATCGTTACACCCGAAGAGATTGCAACTTACACAGTTCATGAAATTTTGGGAGGTAACACCGGTAAAGACGTTATTCAAGGATTGGATGCTTTCACTTTGGGACCAACTTACCGTGGTGGTTTCCTACAAAGTTTGGCAACCAAGAAATTGAAGGAATTAGAATCGAAACATAATACCGAAAGTGTGGCGTTCGAACTTCTCGGACCACCACGCCTTTCGAAGTTACTTTACGAAGCAAATATTTTGAAGAAAATTGCAAAATCCTTTAATGAGGTTTTGAATACTCCACCAGAAACACTTTCCGACCGCGCATATAATTTAATTTCCAATAATTCAAAGTTCCGTGCCGAAATGCTTTCTATTGGCTTGGTTATTCTTCTACCCGATGGTCGTTCCTATCTTCGAGGGAAGGATGTAAAAATACCTGTTCTTACTGTCGAAAGCCAAATAGAAATCACGCCCGAAAATGTGGAAAAATGGTGCAATGAAGGATGGATAGACCTTCGACCAAGTAATTTTCGAACCTGGCAGGCACGACTTTCTAAAATTATCAATCAGGTAAAAACATTAAACCCCGAAGATACAAGTTCGGCAAATCATTTAACTATGGACTACTGGGATAATTTCGAAACCATAGATGAGGGAAAAATTATTGCTTGGATTTTCCAATACGAAGACAAAGGTTGGAGATTCAAAAGATGAAAAATAATATATTTCTTTTAACAAATACTAGTCGTATGTTCAACAAAACAATGAGGTTCAACAAATGAAGCGATTCTTTCTATTTTTCGTTCTTTCGTCGGTGCTATTGCTTTCGAATTCATACTTTTCAATAGCATCGGACGATAAAAATGGCGACGAGCCCCTGCGAAGAAGCCAAATCTACGAGCCGAACCCATTCTATCAGAACACAAGCTACCCGATGCCATTCAACCAATTGAATAACTCGATTACCCAGCCAGCTATTTCGACGGGCTACTACTTTGTCGACAGCGACGACGATGCCCCAGATTTCTGGCGACCGAGCGTGTTTATTTATGACACTTCCGATGAACCTGGACTTTGGCGACGTATCCTTCAAGGCCCAAGAATGGTGGACCCGAGCTTCTGGCAACAAAACCCTGACGAAGGTCTGAGGTTCTTCCGAAACCCCGCATACCCCTCTGATGGAAACTATTTCGAAAACCCGACAGATTCCACCGATGATGCGATCGCCGGACCAATTCCAATCGGCTTTAACTTTTATTTCAATGGATTACGCTTCGATAGCTTCTATGTTTCGACTAATGGCTTAATTGCATTAACTAACCGTCGTTATTTCTACGATAATGCAGGTAACAGGACAGTTCCAGTTGGTGCCACCAACTGCTACGACCCAATGAGTATGGATTGGTTCGTTCGTGGCCGCGCTTCCGACGATGGCTTGAATGACCCAACACCCGACAACTGGGGCTACCAATATGTTGTCCTCGGTAACGATAGGACCAACCCAACTGCCGGTATACGTACACGTGGTGGTGCCTTAGGTGGGCCTTCGGCACCAGGTTTTATTGCAAATTATCGAGCTGCTTTGATTGCACCTTTCTGGGGCGAACTGCATCTTTCCCAGTTTAACAAAGTAACAGTAATGCCCGACGACTACGGCAAGGTTTATTTCAAACGAACAGCCACAGCCGACCGATTAATTATTTATTTTGTTAACGCTGCTCCCAAAGGTACTATGAACACACCTTATGGAACATTCACTGCTCCAACAGATGGCCGCTTTGGCGACCCGAACTATATTGCTGCAAATGCTCAGGTAATTTTGGATAAGAGAGATAGTAGCATCACAATCGTTTACGAAAAATTCGAAGGTGTTGCTGTTGTCGGTGGACGCGCTGTTCCAGCGAATATGGTTTTCCGGTATAATACAACTGTTGGCGTTACAGGTTTTGCCCGACACGTAAATTATGGACAATCTGGTGGTCCAACCTATCCCTGGGCTGGTGAATACCAACAGTATACACACTACTTTATGAAATATACTGAACCATTGGCTCAGTTCCCCAAAAATGGACTTGCAATTAAGTTCAAACAATGGAAAAATACAGTTCGAGTTTTGGCAATCGAATATCGTGTTCGAAAACCAGACCCGAACGCGTCGCTCGATTTTACAGAACGTGTCCCCCCATCAAAGGTTAACAACTATGAACTTCTTGCTGGAGAAGAAAGAATTGGGGCGATTCAGCCCGTTGCAATTATCCAAAACTTAAGTAATAACATCCAAGGACCGCAAGGAGTTAACTTTCAGCCGCAACAATTGAATTTCTTTGCTCGCTTCCGAATCATTAACACTGCAAGTGAAAGAACAGTTTACAATACGCTTGTTCCAATCGATAGTACATGTCTTGCCGTTGGTTACCTCGATTCACTTTTAGAAAAATGTACTGGCGATGCTGCGGTAAAGGTTCATTATGTATCTGTTGCAGTGCAACAAAATGAAATTGTAACACAGAAACTCCCATTCCCTGGAACTAATCGATATAATGGTATTCCACCTTATGGCTTTGTTCAAGTTTACTTCCAGCCTTTTGAACCCAATGAAATGGTAAACAACTCCATTGGGCGATTAAGAGCATTCATTATTGCCGACCCAAGGAATCCAAAGACACTCGAAGGCTACAATGACCAATGGCCATTCGATGATTCTGGCTTCGTCCGTCTGTTCGTTATGAAGAGACTCGACGACTTTAATGATGACGTTACAAGATTCCATATTGCCGAACGAACACCAATGCCCAGCACCTTGAAATGGGTCAATATCGACGCAGAAGTTGCCTCGGGTGATGAAGTTTCGAAATATCCATTACCACCACGCGGAGAATATTCGGCCACTAACAACGAGGACTTTAACTTTGCAAGCCCCGATTTCCGAAGCTTCAAACTTCGTTCACCTGTTATTCGTATGAACCGATTAACTTTGGAACGCCAAGAACCTGCAACCTCGCCCGGTGGCGACGAACTCCGTTCCTTCCCAATTAACCTACTTGGCAGAAGGAATGCAGTAATTTCGGCAGGCTTCCAAAGAACAACAAGACAGGATAGCTGGGACCGAGGCTGGAGCGACCAACAACTTATAGGTATGGAGCCGAGAACTGTTATAAACGCCGATTACTTCTCTGTTTGGACAAACTACGCAGGTTCTGCAGCAAACCCACCCGATGAAATTGCAATTGAATGGGCTTTACCAAGCGACGATGGTTTAACAAACATTTGCAATATTGATGCAAAACGATGGCAAATTCATCCTCGCCGTGGTGGAGCAAAACCTGTTACAGATATGCCAGCATATTCATTGTATGGCGCAGGGGGCTATTTGATTGGCTATCTCGAAACCGATAAAGACTCTGCTCTTTCTCGACCTGCAGCTCCATATCTCAATGGCTTGCGTCCCGACTTATTCGATGATGGTATCGATTTCGATTATGTTAAAGCCTTTGTTACAATACCCGATACTGTAATCTTTTACAAAAATGAAGGTGCCAAGAACTTTCGGTTCCGTATTAAGATGTATGCTCGAAACAATCGTAAATGTATTACCTGTATCCCCGATGATGATGACGTTTGCTACGTTGACAATGTTAAAATCTTGTTCCCATCCGAAATCACCGATATTGAATTAACTTCAGTTAAAATCATTTGGCCCTATACAATGGCACCTGCATCCCAGGCAACAAGGATACCAATTCGCGTCAAACTCAGCAACAACACATCGATTGGCGCGCCAACCTTCTTGGTTACCGTAATGATATTCCGACCAGGCGAACGGCTCGCAGTTTACAAACGTATTGAGCAAATGCCATCGCTATTGCCCGGAACGGTCCACGAGCTTGCAATGCCGAACTGGAATGCAAGACTTAATGGACCTGGTAATTACCGAATCTATGCCTGGGTAACTGTTCCTGGTGGTGACCTTGAACCCCTTAACGACACAAATTACACCGATGTAACCTTAACCTTTGGCGATGTATTCGCTTACGACCCAATAATTAACCCAAGAAGTGATGTTGGCGATGCACAATTTTCTCCAACACCTGGTCGTGGTTTAACTTTGTTTGGGTTTGCTTACGGCGCTCGCGGCAGTGTTTACGGACCAAGCGAAACATATAATTATCAATACGGTGTAGGTTACGAAGGTGGCAACGGTAGTGGTCAGATAGCAGCACGATTTAATCTCGCCCAAGCCGATACAGTTTATGGATTCCAAGCTTACTTTACAATGCAGAACCAAGCACCCGACGATATTGCGTTCGATATTTACAGCGGTGCAGACCAACCCACAAGCCGTGTTCCCGGTGCTTTGATGTATACAATGCGTGGATATGTCGAAGGTGCCGATACTCTGGCTTTCGAAAAGTATGTTACATACAAACTCAAGAAACCTGTTATATTGCAAAGCGGAACCTATTGGGTTGCAATCTCCCAGCTTGGTGAAACAGGTTTCGAATTGGGTGCTTCGAAATACCGAATGGGTATGCGAATCACTTCAATTTACATCCCACCACCGATTACTTCTGGCGGACCGACAGGCGGTGCTGGCTTCCATCTTATGATTGAAAAAGACTTCCGCAAACTCAGTGCAACGCGGAACCTTGTAAACGATAACGTGTTCGCATTCGAAAACGTCCGTCAAAGCGGAAACTGGGTACAATTTATGCCTACTATTGGTAACCCTGGTTATGCGCATTTGCATCACTTTGGTATTTCACCATCGGATAACACTACTGCAACTCTTTCTCGTGGAACTTGGGTACCAATGGTTCGACCATATCTTGGCTTGCGTAGCTACCAAACACAACCAGGTATTTATGACCCAGTTGAATTGCTTTCGTTCGACGGACGTGCTCGCAACGAAGGAATCGACTTGTTCTGGGAAACCTCATCTGAACTGAACAACTACGGCTTCTACATTGAACGCCGAGTTGGTACAGATAACTCCCAAGAATTCCAAGACATTGGTTTTGTCCGAGGTGCAGGCTATAGTACAACAACACAACGTTACTCCTACTTCGACCGCGATGTCGTTCCCAACACCGTCTATCAATATCGCTTGCGTCAAGTCGATAACGATGGTACTGGTTCGAACGTAACATATTCGCAAATCATTACTATTAAGTACGAAGGCTTTGGCGAATACGTTCTCGAACAAAACGCCCCGAACCCATTCTCGAACTCGACAACCATTCCGTTCACTTTACCACGAGAAAGCAATGTTAAGCTCGAAGTCCTCGATGTGTTCGGCAATGTAGTTCGAACTTTGGTCGATGGTGAACTTTCTGCTGGTTCGTACGACAACTTCTCGTGGGATGGTACCGACGAGAAAGGTGTTCCAGTACCAAGCGGAAATTATATTTATCGCTTGAACGCAAACGGCAACATCTTGACTGGAATTATGACGCTCGTGCGATAAACCTATGGTCTTTCCGAAAACGAAAAGCCCCCGAATTTTCGGGGGCTTTTTTTGTTTCAGAGTAAAAAAAAATTAATAGCCGATTGACCAGAAGTTACGGTCCAAACTACGGTATTGGATTGCTTCGCTTATGTGTTTGGCATTAATATTTTCTGACTGCTCTAAATCGGCAATTGTGCGGGCAATTTTTAAGATTTTATCGTATGCACGAGCGGATAATCCTAACCTTCTCATTGCATTTTTTAACAGTTCCTCCGATTGGGTGTCGAGTTTGCAATACTTACGAATTTCTTTGCTGCCCATATCGGAATTTTTATAAATATTCTTGTGGTTCGAAAATCTTTTGTGTTGGATTTCCCGAGCACGAACGACACGGTTACGGATTTTATCGGATGTTTCACCGGTTGGCATTGCCGTTAAATCTTCGAGTTTAACAGCTGGAACATCAATGTGTATATCGATTCGGTCTAGAAGAGGTCCTGATATTCGGGATTGGTATTTTTGAATTTGCGAGGGCGAGCAAGTACATTGCTGATTTGGATTCCCAAAATTACCACAGGGACAGGGATTCATCGAGCAGACAAGCATAAAGTTTGCAGGGTATTCAATTGTCATTTTTGCACGCGAAATAGTGATCTTCTTGTCTTCGAGTGGTTGGCGAAGGACTTCCAACACATTTCGTGCAAACTCCGGTAGTTCATCTAAAAACAATACGCCGTGGTGTGCAAGTGATATTTCCCCTGGGCGAATTTTATTCATTCCTCCACCAATCATCGCAGCATCGGATATCGTATGATGTGGGCTTCGGAATGGTCGAATTGTAACCAATGCAGTACCCGAAGCGAGAATGCCCGCAACGGAATGAATCTTTGTTGTCTCCAAGGCTTCGTCGAAAGTCATTGGCGGAAGAATCGTTGGTATTCGCTTAGCCAACATTGTTTTCCCGGAACCAGGGGGTCCAATCATCAATACATTGTGTCCCCCAGCAGCTGCAATTTCCAGCGCCCGTTTTACTTGTGCTTGCCCCTTGACATCGGAAAAATCGAGCAAGTGTGTTCTTTCGTTTTCTTCGAAAATCTTGGTCTTGTCAACAAAATGTGGCGAAATTTTTTCGTATCCATTAAGATATCCAACAGCTTGGGCAAGTGTTTCGACTGGAATTACTTCGATGTTATCGACCAAACCTGCTTCGTTTGCATTTTCTTTTGGGACAACAACGGCTCGGTACCTACATTGTTGTGCTTTCAAAGTAATTGAAAGGGTTCCTTGGACAGGTCTTAGCCCACCTTCCAACGATAGTTCGCCGATGAACAAAATGCCTTCCGTCCGTTGTTGCTCAATTACGCCCATCGATGTTAAAACGCCAAGAGCAATTGGCAAATCCAAGCTACTTCCTTCTTTTTTGATATCGGCGGGAGCTAAATTGATTGTGATTTTCTTTGGTGGAAAGCTCAATCCGGAATTTTTAATCGCTGCAACGACTCGCTCTCGCGATTCTTTAACTGCTGAATCGGGCAGACCAACAATTACAAAATTTGGAAGTGCATTTTCGATGTGTGTTTCGATATCGACAATGAATGCGTCGATACCTAAAACTATTGCTGACTGAATTTTAGAAAACATTTTTGTTACGACTCTTGTATATACTTATTAAAAAGCAATAAAAGGTCGATATTCGAGACCAAACCAACCAAATTTCGGTCTTCGTCTAACACAGGAAGACAATCGATTTTCTTTTTAATCATAATTTCTAAGGGCTTCAAAATTGTATCGTCGGGGTAAATGGTAGGGTAGTCTCGGCGAATTAAGTAATCGAAATCAGAAATCAGCGAGCTTCCTTCACTGTCAAGATCTTCTTCGGGGTCGTATATCTTTTTGGAAATATATTCGGAAATTGTCCTTTCGGTAATCATACCTACAAATTTGCCTTTGTCCAAAACAGGAAGATGGCGGATGTTTTCATTTCGAATAATTTCGACAGCCTCCTTGACCGTGGAATTATAGTCCAATGTAAAAAGGTCCCCAGCCATTATATCTTTGACTCTTGGAATATTTTTTTTCATAATACCTCCTTATTGAATTTTTGAACGGAAGTATTCAATTGTTTTCAAAAGACCATATTTGCGAGAAACTTTTGGTTCCCAGTTCAGAAGTTCTCTTGCTTTAGTAATATCAGGTTGACGGACTTTTGGGTCATCTTCGGGTAAATCTTTGAATACAATTTTACTTCGCGAGCCGCAAAGTTCAATTATTTCTTGGGCAAGAGAAAGAATTGAAATTTCATCGGGGTTACCCAAATTTATTGGTTCGTAAATTTTTGAATGTAAAAGCCGGAAAATTGCTTCATTCATATCGTCGATGTAGCAAACGGAGCGAGTTTGCGAGCCGTCGCCGTAAACTGTAACATCATCGTTACGCAAAGCTTGGACAATAAAATTTGGGATTGCACGGCCATCGTCTGGTCTCATTCTTGGCCCATAGGTGTTAAAAATTCTTGCAATTCTAGTTTCCAAGCCGTGGTATAGATGGTATGCCATTGTCATTGCTTCGGCAAATCTTTTAGCCTCGTCGTAAACACCACGCACACCAACAGGGTTGACATTTCCCCAGTAGCTTTCGGGCTGCGGGTGGATAAGGGGGTCGCCATAGACTTCACTCGTGCTGGCAAGAAGAAAACAAGCCTTCTTTTCTTTTGCCAAACCAAGCATTTTGTGCGTTCCTAATGCCCCAACTTTAAGAGTTTGGATTGGGTAGTTGATGTAACTTGTAGGAGAGGCAGGAGAAGCAAAATGGAGAACATAATGCACTTCGCCGCTTATGTAGGTGTAATTTGTGATATCGTAATGAATGAATTGGAACTTTGGATGACCAAAAAGATGAGCGATGTTGTCGGGTGTTCCTGTAATGAAATTATCTACTCCAATAACAAAATCGCCTTCGGCAACGAAACGGTCGCAGAGGTGCGAACCAATGAATCCAGCAGCGCCTGTGATAAGAATTCTTGCCATATTTAGTTATAAATTTTCTAATACATCTTTGATATGATTTTGCACTTCTTTTGCCAAATCCAGAAGGTTTTCATTTTCAATTGCCTGCATCGAAGCTATTGGGTCGATACCCGAAACCTCGACGGTTTCATCGTCGATTTGTTGAACCACGAAATTGCAAGGCAACATCAAACCAATTTTGTTTTCTGTCAATATTGCTTTGTATGCGTAATTTGGATTGCAAGCACCGAGAATTTTGTAAGGCTTAATTTCGGCACCGATTTTATTTTTCAAAACCTCCGAAACAAAGATTTCGGAGACAATCCCAAAACCTTTTTCTTGGAGCTTTTGAGTAACAAGAGCAACTGCTTCATCGAAAGATGATTTAATTGTTTTTGAATAATAATATTTCATTTTTTCCTCCAAAGAAAATTTTTACGAACAACCGGTTGTGTGACCACAATCGAGACATACTGAACAGGTCCCGCTTTGTACCATACGGATTGAGTTACAATTTTTGCAAGTTTCACCTGTAAACCCCATACTTCGAGCTGCTTGAACCAAAGAATATGAAACCTGTGCACTTCCTCGGTCAGAAATTTGTGTTGTAACTAACTCTTCTTCCAATAAATCTTCTCGATTGTCTTCGTTGGTGTTTGAAGGTTCTTTACCCAAATGATTACTCCCCGAACTATCTTTCTTGTTTTCCCCATTTTGAATTTCAATTTGCTTCTTCTGTGGCTCGGAACTTGGGTTGGAATTATTGTCTTCCACAGGAGGAATTTCGTCAACTGCTTTTACATGCACGAAGTCGGTTCGCTTCAAGTAATCATATCCTAAGGAACGGAAGACATAATCCAACACAGATGTTGCATATTTAATTGCTTCGTGACCAGAAACAGGACCCGAGGGGTCGAATCGGGTAAAGGTGAAGGTATCGACGAGTTCTTCGAGTGGCACGCCATATTGAAGTGCTTTCGAAGCCAGAATAGCAAAACTATTTAAAAGACCTCGGAACGAAGCCCCTTCTTTATACATATCGATAAAGATTTCGCCGAGCGTTCCGTCTTCGTATTCCCCTGTTCGCAAGTAAATTTTATGGTCGCCAATGTATGCTTCGCGTATCCAGCCTTTGCGTCTTTTAGGTAAACGACGACGTTGCAGCCTTTGAGCAGGCATTTGTAGGTATTGGAGATTTTCGGCAATTTGTTTTTGGACCTCGGCAGGACCTTTTGTCTCGTCCAATGTTTCTTCGTCGCCAAGCATTACAATTTCATCTAATCCTTCGTATGCTTTTGTATTAAGAGGCTGCGAAAGTTTAGAACCTTCGCGATACAGCGCAATTGCTTTTAACATCATCTTCCAAGCGTCGAAATACACTTTGGCAATATCGTCGACTGTTGCTTCGGCAGGCATATTGACTGTTTTCGAGATTGCCCCAGTTATGAAAGGCTGAGCAGCAGCCATCATCCGAACGTGTGCCATATAGGGAATGAACCTTGTACCTTTTTTCCCACATTTTACAGCAGTATCGAAAATTGGTAAATGCTCGGGTTTCAGATGTGGCGCTCCTTCCAGAGTCATTGTGCCACAGACGTAATCGTTTGCAATTTCAATTTCTTCTTCTGTAAAACCCAATGCCTTCAACATATCGAAATTCGGGTCGTCGAGCTGTTCATCGGAAAAGCCTAATGATTTGCAAAAATCATCGCCCAAGAACCACCTATTAAAAACAAAGCGAATGTCGAAAACATTGTCCAGTTGTTTTTCCATTTCTTCTATTTTTTCCTGAGTAAAGCCACGTTCCATTAAAGTTTTGTGGTTAATTGTTGGACAACCAATAAAAGTACCTGCGCCTTTTGTGTATTTTTCGATTTCTTCAATTTGTTTTTCGGTGTAACCAAGCTTAACAAGTGCTTTGTGAACCGATTGATTTACGATTTTAAAATAACCACCGCCTGCTAATTTTTTAAACTTGACTATTGCGAAATCCGGTTCAATTCCTGTTGTATCGCAATCCATCACTAAGCCAATCGTCCCAGTTGGAGCAATAGCACTGACCTGTGCATTTCGGAAACCATATTTAGTGCCTAATTCCAGTGCCTCGTCCCAAACTTTTCGAGCTGGCTTCAAAAGATAATCGGGGCAATATTTGGGATTAATCCCCATTGGTTTTATTGTTAGTCCTTCGTATTGGTCGGCAGGGGCATTGTATGCAGCACGACGATGATTGCGAATAACTCGGAGCATATCCTCACGGTTTTCTTCGAACCGTGGGAAGGGTCCAATTTCGCGTGCCATTTCTGCACTTGTCCGATACGCTTCCCCTGTCATCAATGCCGAAATTGCACCTGTCCAAGCAAGTGCTTCTGGGGAATCGTAGGGAATCCCATTAACCATCAGCAATGTTCCCAAGTTGGCATATCCCAAACCAAGGGTTCGGAATTCGTAGCTTAGTTTTGCAATTTGCTTGGAAGGAAATTGTGCCATAGCGACAGAAATTTCCAAAACAATTGTCCAAAGACGTACAGCGTGTAAAAATTCTTCTACTTTGAAGACACCTTTCTCTTCGTCGTAAAATTTTATTAAGTTCAAACTTGCAAGATTGCAAGCGGTGTCATCCAAAAACATATATTCCGAACAAGGGTTGCTTGCATTAATTCTGCCCGACTTAGGGCAAGTGTGCCATTCATTGATTGTTGTATCGAACTGCAAGCCAGGGTCGGCACTTTTCCAAGCAGCAAGCGCAATTTTGTTCCAAAGGTCCCGAGCCTGAACAGTTTTTGCAATTCCACCGCCAACGCGGTAACGCAAATTCCACATTCCACCGGTTTCTACTGCTTTCATAAATTCGTTTGTTACACGCACGCTGTTGTTCGAATTCTGCCCACTGACAGTTAAGTATGCTTCGCCTTCGTAGTGTGTATCGAACTCTTCGAAATCGATATCAGTAACGCCCATATCGACAAGTTGGAGAACACGGTGGATATAATTAAGCAGAACACCTCGATTTAAAGCCTTTTGCACCAATTTTCGCAAAGGCTTGTTTGTTTCGAGCGATGTGCCACCCTTCTTTGCCTCTTCCATTATCGCACGCAAGAAGCGTGAGTTGATTTTTGAACCGGTAACCAGGGCGGCAACTTTTTCTTCTTCGTGGGCTTTCCATTCAATAAATTCTTCAATATCGGGATGGTCAATATCGACTATGACCATTTTGGCTGCTCTTCGGGTTGTTCCGCCCGATTTAATTGCACCTGCAGCACGGTCATATATTTTGAGGAAGCTCATCAGTCCCGAAGATTTCCCGCCACCCGATAGTGGTTCGCCCGCTGCTCGCAATGGAGAAAAATTTGTACCCGAACCACTGCCGTATTTGAAAATTCGAGCCTCTTTGGTTACCAAATCGAAGATACCACCTTCATTCAAAAGGTCATCTTTTATACTTTGGATAAAGCAGGCATGTGGTTGCGGTCGGGAGTAGGCATCCCGAGATTCTTTTATCTTACCTGTTTCGGGGTCGACGTAGTAATGTCCTTGTTTGTTCCCCTTAATACCATAAGCCCAAGCCAAACCAGTATTGAACCATTGGGGTGAATTGGGAGCTCCCATTTGATTTAAAAGCATATATGCAATTTCATCGTAGAAGTTCTGTGCATCTTCGGTAGTATCGAAGTAATTATATTTTTCGCCCCAATGGCGCCAAGTTCCTGCCAAACGGTGAACTACTTGCTTGATTGAAGTTTCCGAACCAAGCACCTGATTCCCATCGGCATCGTAAATTGGATTTCCTTTTTCGTCGAATTGGGGCACGCCAGTTTTTCGGAAATACTTTTGGGCGAGAATATCGGTTGCAACCTGCGACCATTGGGCAGGTACTTCGACGTTATCCATACGAAAGACGATAGTTCCATCAGGGTTGCGAAGCGTCGAAGACCTTTTTGTATATTTAAACATATCGAAAACATTTTGGTAGCCTTTTGTGAAGAGTTTTTCAATTTTCATAAAGTTCCTTTTGTGTTAAACAAACAAACCTAATTGCTTTTAAATCAATAAGTTAAACAAAAAATCTACAATAATAAATTTTGCATTGTTCAAATTTCAAAATATGAAAAATCAATCAAAAAATTAATATGATTTTAAAATTCGAAAAATTTTTTTTGTATCGGCTCCTAATTGCAAATGTAGTGGTTCAAAATTTTGAACCCCTACATTGGAAAACGAAAGTTTGTTTGCTTCTATTTTGAATTTAGAAAGCAAAATTGAATTGTAGATAGGTCCAAAACGATGGGTCCCATGTATCTTTGTTGCGTAGGTTGGGCAAACTGCGATACAATTCCTTCATTGCATCGCCTGCAAAAAATACACCCGAACCCCATTGGATTACCAACCCTTTGTATGGATTGTAATTCAAAAGCAGATTGATTTCGGGCCCGTACACACTATTTCCATCACCAGTTTTAACAAAAGTAGTAAAGTAGTGTAAATCGCATTGAGCCGAAAATTTCGATTCTTTTGGTTGGTATTCCAATCTAAGGAATAAGTCGTTAAGTCCATAAATTCCTGTCGGAAAATATGAATTGCTAAGACCTGTGAAGAAATCCATAAATCCTTGGTGATTGTGCTTCGTTGAGTATGGATTGTCGAAAAGTTTGTATTTGCTATCGGTTGGTTTCCCGCCCGAGGTAATGTGGGTATTGAGCGAAATAGTCAAGGAAGGAAATGAGTATTTAAATGATGAATAGACCATAAACGCATCGATGTCTTTGCTTTTGTTGGAGTTGAAAATCGAGCCGAATTGGTATGCCGATTCAAGCGAAAATTTAAAATTGTTCAAAGTCAAATAATAAAGTAAGCCGAGCATATATCGGTTCAAATTTCTATCAATATTGTTAGGTTTTTTTCGGTCCCATTCGTATGTTCCGTAAAAATCGAGTTTATGATTTTGATGTAATTTCCAAGTTGAATAAAAACCATATATGTTAAAGCCACTATCGACAGGTGCTTCGGTGTAGTCGTAATTTCTAATATCGGCTGCTCCTGCCCTGTAATTGAGGAAATTAGTATGTGTTGTCAAAAAAGCATCGAAATCGACAAGGGAACTGTTCAAGCCCAAACGGAAACCATCGTGCGAACGACCAACATTATGCCAATCGTTAGGTCCAAAAATTACAAAGTTCCCATAAGCGATTTTAAATCGACCTAACTGTAAGTACATCGGTAGGTTGAAAATATTCGAAATCTTAACGAATCCTTGGTGCAAATCGAGGTTGTGAATGTCGTTGAGCGTGTTCTTTTCGCTACCAAATACCCGAGAATCTTGTACCTGAGCGAAAAAGGTAACGTCGTCGAAAAATTTCTTTTCGAAATTCAAACGAACACGCAAGGCAGTAAATGATTGCGGATAGGTCTTGTTGTTGAAGTCTCTTCCGTCAAGTTCTGTGCGAACTCGAAATTCCCCCGAAAACTTAAAATCATCTTGGGCACTTGCAATCAAAAAACAAGCAAAAAAACAGATAGTCGAAAAAATATACTTCATATTTCCCTCGTAGATTTTTCACAAAATTTAAACTTAAAAAAAAGGACTTACAGAAAAAGCAAATTTTGACAATAATTATTAAATTTGTTTTTAAAAATGTAATAGTTAATAGATTTCGACTTTAATGATGCAAAAAGTCAACGATGACAACATAGAAAGAAGAAAACCAAAGTTGACACCATTTAGGTTTTTGATTTTTTTGATTGTTAGCACCTTATTAATAATATTAGTTGCTTCATTCTACGTATATACAACGGTCGAAGGCAACTTACCATCGCTCGAACACTTGGAAAACCCACAAACTTCGTATGCTACGCAAATTTACAGTAGCGATGGTGTATTAATCGATTATTTATTCGTCGAAAGGCGTGTTCCACTAACGTTGGATAGCATCCCCAAGGACTTTATTAATGCTTTGATTGCAACCGAAGACAGAAAATTTTATGAACATTGGGGCATTCATCTTGCAAGATTATTCAAAGCGATGGTAAAAAATTTGTTTGCAATGCGAATTAAAGAAGGAGGTTCCACAATTACAATGCAGTTGGCACGTAATCTTTACTTTACGCACGATGTTTCTTTGACAAGAAAAATCCGAGAGCTAATTACTGCTATTCAAATAGAAAAGCAATTTACGAAAGACGAAATTCTGGAAATGTATATAAATACAGTTTCATTTGGCCGAGGTGCATACGGTCTTTCGGTAGCGTCGAAGGTGTATTTCGATAAACATCCAAGTGAACTGACAACATCTGAGTGTGCCTTTCTTGTTGGTTTGCTCCGTGCTCCTGAACATTACAATGCAATTGTCGATTACGATAAAGGTCTCGAACGCAGAAACCTTGTGCTTCGGCTGATGTATGAGCAAGGATACATTAGTAGTGCAAAATACATTCAGGCAACGAACGAGCCATTGAAACTTGCTAAGGTACGATTCAAGGATAAAAATCAATATCTTTTGGCACCACATTTTGTGGAATATGTTCGTCGGCAACTTTCGAATGACCCAAGACTTGGCGATTACGATTTATTTCGCGATGGACTTGTAGTCCATACAACATTGAACTCGAAAATACAGCAATATGCTAAAGAAGCAATCGAGGAACATCTAAGCCTTTACCAAAATGTTTTCGAAAAGTCTTGGAATTGGAAGAATAAGCAAAAGCTTCTTGAAAGATTAGTTACAGAAGCAATTCAAAAAAGCCCTGAATATTTGAACGCAAAGCCAGAGGAAAAAGAAAACGTTGCTAAGAAATTGAGGAATAGCAAAAATTTTGTCGATTCAATCAAACGTGCTATTACAACAATTCAGGTTGGATTTGTGGCAATGGACGTTCAGACAGGTGAAATTTTGGCAATGGTAGGTGCTTCTCCAAAATTTATTAACGAGAATCCTTATGCCAAGCATTCTCTAAATCACGCTACACAAATTCGAAGGCAACCGGGTTCAGCTTTTAAACCTTTTGTGTATACTGCTGTAATTTTGGATTCATTGCTTGAACCAAATTCTTTGGTCGAATGTGGACCTTATTCGTATACTTTACCGAATGGTGAAGTATGGACACCTCAAGGCTTTGGCAATTGCGAACCGGGCGGGTTTGTCACTTTAAGCCAAGCACTTGCTGCTTCAATCAATTCCGTCGCAGCAAGACTAATTACACTGTATACAAATCCACTTAGGGTTATCGAAATTGCAAAGAAGATGGGTATCGAATCCAATCTCCTATCCGTGCCAGCTTTGGCTTTGGGAGCAGGTGGAGAAGTTAGTCCATTAGAATTGACCGTTGCGTTTTCGACTTTTGCTCGCGAAGGTGTACGAATTTCCCCAAAAACAATAAGATACGTCCTCGACCATAAGGGGAGCCTTGTTGCCGATTTTAAGAATGTTGGTAATATGAATGATGCAATTCCACCAAAAGTTGCTCAAATTATGACTAAGATGATGCAGGGAGTTGTCGATTACGGAACAGGGGCAGAAATACGAAAATATTTTGTTGGTTGCGATGCCAGTGGGAAGACTGGAACCACAAATAACTTTGCAGATGCTTGGTTTATTGGTTATACTCCTCAAATTTGTGCTTGTGTTTGGGTAGGTTTCGATGACCAAAGAATTTCGTTCACCGGTGGTTATGGTTATGCAGCAAAGGCAGCTGCCCCGATTTGGGGTCGCTTTATGGCAAAAGTTTATAACGACCCAACTTTGCCATACAAACAACGAAAATTTAGCTTTTGGATTGAATCTTTTTCAACAATGGATAATAAATGAAAAGATATTTGAACTTTACTAATGGCGAGCAGCTCGAATTAGAAAATATTTTTGCCGTGGCAAGTAATTATTCCAAGCACGCCGACGAGATGAAGACAAGTGTGCCCGAAAAACCTGTTATTTTTTTGAAACCAACGTCTGCATATGTTCCTTCTGGAAGCCGCTTGTTTTTGCCCGAAATATCGAATGAAATTCACCACGAAGTTGAACTTGTTGTTGTGATTGGCAAAGATGGGAAAGATATTCGACCCGACGAAGCAGCCGATTACATTGCTGGCTATGCAGTAGGGATTGACCTAACATTGCGTGACCTTCAATCGGAAGCGAAGAAAAAAGGACAGCCCTGGGGCATTGCCAAAGGTTTCTTCGGTTCAGCTCCAATTTCCGATGTCATTCCATCGGTTATTTTCCAAGGCAAAATACCCGAATTCGACTTGATTTTGAAAGTAAATGGAATTGTTCGACAAAGTTCGAACACTCGGAATATGGTGCATTCCGTTGCCGAACTTGTTTCTTTTATTTCTCAAATTTTTTCGGTAAATTGTGGTGATTGTATTTTTACTGGAACGCCCGAAGGTGTTGGTAAAGTCGAACGTGGCGATTCTTTGGAAGCTGAATTACTGGGATTTACGAAACTGATAGTTTATACATAAATATTAAAAACTTATGAGAAGCACGTTATTTTTACTTCTTTTGCCGATAATCCTTCTCCAATTTGGATGTGGCAGTCTGATGACTCGTAAAGAAACCGAGACCTATACAATTGTCGAACGCGATACACTTATTCAGATTGAACAGAAGAATGCCCCTGGGAGTCGGGACCTTGGCATTGTTTATCCATCGTCAAAGGTTCTTCATTTTAGTCGCGAAATTACAACGCGGGACAGCATTGTGGAACGTTTTTATCCAAATTTCATTCGCCTTGGTGTTTTCGAAAGCGTCGGATTAATTGGTACAAGTAAGGAAAATCAGCTCGGAGCTGGTTTGTTCGGAGTCTTCCCCGAAATTTCTAAATATCCACAAGGGCAAAGAGGCTACAAGGATAAGCTTTTCAGTGGTGGATATTACCGTTTTGGTATAATGGAGTGGCGTTTGCGTTGGTTTCGTGATGCAAAGAACTGGTCTTTAGGCACTTGTGTTGCCGAAGTTTTTGCACGCAATAATTACGCCGAAGAGACAATGATTGGTTTTGTTCCAATTTACGTCAAGAAGCGTTTCTTTTTGTTCGAAGAAATACCATACGTTACGGTTTCGCCAAGTTTTGGCTTTTCGTTCTTTCCATCGCAATATGTGAATTTAAATCTCGCGTTGGAAGTAGGGTCTTTGGGTGGCTTTAACTTTCGTGTTGTGGGTGGGTATCTTTTCGGACAAAACCTTAAGTCGTCGATCTATATGCGAAACATCGATGCTGATAAAAGTGTTACAATTTCTCAGCCTTACGTTGGTTTGGGCATTTCCTTCTTGGATTTCGTAAATAAAGTCCCCGAATTGTATATTGAATGGAAAGACCATCCCCATTCGTCTTGGAACATTGGTCTTTTGCAACTTGGTTTGTTGCATACAAATGCCGATACTTCTATTGGCGAAAGCACAACAAGTTTCGTCCGAGGTTTATATCTGAATTTGTTTCCAACAAAAATTGTTCTGCCTGTTTTGAATAATGGTTTTTACGTTGGAACTTCCTTGTTCAACCTTATCGTTTTCGGTTTGCGAGACCTTGGTATGGGTGTTCTTCCTTTCCGCTTTGGATATTGGCAAGTTATTTTGCCCGATGAACTCTCTGTTGAACCATTTATCGAATATAATTACTATCCTTCAACTTTTGTTCATTTTGGCGGTCGATTAAATTTAAAAATAAGCGAAACCTTTAACATTTCGTTGATTCTTGGCTATGTTTCGGGTAACAATAATCGGTTTGTTGAAGAAAATACAAACAACGATTTTATCGATTTTACACCGTATACCTCTTTTTCTCGATATTATGTAGGGATTTCGCTTGGACTGTTGGATAGAATTTTTCAACCAGAAGAGATTCGATACAATAGGCAAAGAAAATGAAAGGGAAATACATTTTTTTGATTTTGGTAATCTTGTATGCCTGTTGTTCTCCCCGAGCCGAGCAGGGAATACCAATTCTTTCGACCAATTTTCGGGGCTACATTGGCAAAGCACCCGAATATTTTCTTTTGAATTGTCGGTATCCAAACAGAATTTTTGGGGAAATCTTTGGCAATCCCGATTCTGTTGTAGTCGAAAATAACCAATTGATAATTGCCGATGGAAATTTGGTCTCGTTGAAAGTTGAAGGTATTACACAAATGGATGCGGATTTTTATATCAATGTTCCTTATGGCGAAGGTGTGCGCTTTTATTTCCGAGCAGCAGGGGTAGATTTCAAAATATCACCTTATTTACGGTTCGATTTTACAACCAACGGCAGTTATCTTTACGAAAAGAACAAACTTTTACTGAAAGTAGATTCAGTAAAATTAATTAATAATAGGACTCAAAGGGTGTTTATCCAAAACGAAGGCGAGGTTTTCCATTTAATTGTTGGAATAGATACTGTTTGCCAAGGACGAAGTCGGCTTCCTTTGAGCGAATATATTTATGTAGAGCCAATTCGTTCCAAGGTTCGAATCGAAGATGTGTATTTTTACGAGATGCACGAAAGGAAATATTCCTTCGAGCAAGAATAAATCTTTCGAAGTTCACATAATTTTTTGGTAATTACATTTTTTTGTTTTAATTTTGTAATCTTTTTAAGAGGAGAAGCGATGCCAAAGTTAAAAGCAAAATCATCGGCGAAGAAAAGATTTCGTTTGACTGCAACTGGTAAGCTTGTTCGAGAAAAAGCTTATCATAGTCATATTTTGACAAAGAAAAGTAGAAAGAGAAAGAGAAACTTACTTCAAAAGACATTGGTCGACCCAGCGGACACCCCAAGAATTAAAAAAATGTTAGGCTTAGCATAATAGAAAGCAAGTGGGGTATGCGAGCTCTCCCACTGCTTCGCAAGTATAATTAAGAAAGGAGGAAAGAAAAATGCCAAGAGCAAAGAACAAAGTAGCTTCGCATCGCAAAAGAAGAAGATTTATCAAGTTAGCAAAAGGCTATTGGGGACGGCGTAAAAACGTCTGGACAATAGCAAAGCACCACATCGAAAAGGGCTTACAATATGCTTACCGTGACCGTAGGTTAAAGAAGCGGAACTTTCGACGCCTTTGGGTTGTCCGAATCAATGCTGCAGCACGGATGAATGGAACGACATATTCCCGACTGATTCACGCCCTAAAACAAAAAAATGTGCTGATTAACCGAAAGATTCTTGCCGATTTCGCAATGAATAAACCAGAATACTTTGCGAAAATCGTTGAATACGCAATGAATTAATTATATAGCAAAATGTTGTTCGATGAACTTAGGCAACTCGAAGAAGAACTAAAAGCTGATTTAAGTCGAATTCAAACAAGGCAGGATTTAGAAAACTTTCGTTTGAAGTATCTTGTCAAAAAAGGCAAGATACAATTTTATTTCGACAAGTTGCGGGAAGTTCCTCGCGAAGAAAAACCTGCGTTTGGAAAGCTAATCAACGAAATCAAAAATCTAGCTGAACAGCAGTTCAAGGAACTTTCGCAAAGAATAGAGGAAGTAGTTGCCGAAAGGCCCAAAATCGATATCACACTTCCCGGAAGACATTACCAAGTAGGCCGCCGACACATTGTTTACCAGACAATGGAAAGAATGGTAAATATCTTTATTTCCCTTGGCTTTTCGGTTGCCGAAGGTCCCGATATAGAAGATGAATACCATAATTTCGATGCTTTGAACTTTCCACCTGACCACCCCGCACGCGATATGCAAGATACTTTCTTCTTGAAAGGCGAGGGGAACCTTTTGCTACGAACTCATACATCGCCAGTGCAAATTCGGGTAATGCACGCCCAAAAGCCACCAATTAGGACCATAATGCCAGGACGAGTCTACCGAAATGAAGAAATTTCTTCTCGCTCGCTTGCAGAATTCCATCAAATCGAAGGCTTGTATATCGACAGAAAGGTTTCCTTTGCACAACTTAAAGGCACAATGATTGAATTTGCTCGCCGTATGTATGGACAATCAATCAAATATCGCTTTCGCCCTTCATTTTTTCCTTTCACGGAACCAAGTGCCGAATTGGACATTACTTGCTTCCTTTGCAATGGACAAGGTTGCCGTGTATGCAAATATTCCGGTTGGCTGGAAATCGCCGGCTGCGGTATGGTTCACCCTAACGTTTTGAAAGCTGGGGGAATAGACCCCGAAGAATACACGGGCTTCGCTTTCGGTTTAGGAATCGAACGTGTTGCTATGCTTCTTACAGGAATCGATGACATTCGCCTTTTGTATTTAAATGATTTACGAGTTTCCCAACAATTTTAATCATATTAAAGGAGGATCTATGAAGTTCTTCAAATTATTTGCTCTTACGGTTTTAGCTTTTACATTAATCTTCGCAACGAGTTGCGAAAAGAAAAAAACGACGCCTAAACTATTCAAAGAAAAGTTCACCAAAGAAAATGTATTTTCTTTAGTCGAACAAATTCGAAAGGACTCCACGATTGAGCTAACTGACTTGGATTTGCTCGCTTCGGGGATTGCTCGATATAGCAATGTAATGGATTCTTTATATGGAAAAACACCTCAAGATGTTATCAAGACCGAAGAACGCATCCGACGCAATCAATTTGGATTAAATCTTGTAACAAATGCAATTTCGGGCTTTTCGCGCTTCCGTTACGATGGCTGGAAACCTGCGGAAATAAACGGAACAAAGTATAATGTGTTCACTTACACAGTTTTCAATGTCTCCAAGGAAAACATCCGACGGATTTCGGGCTATTTGCAATTCTTGACTTCGAATAACCAACTGATACGAGCGTATAGAATTAATGTTGACCAAACAATCGAAGGAGGCAAGTTCACACAATTTCAATCTACTTTTATTCACGATACTACTAATCAAAACGAAAACTTCCTTGTTAATGCTTTGAAACAAAATCCTGCTTCTGTCTTTGTTGCCTGGCGCCCAACATATATTGAACTTTCCGGTGGACAAAAAATCGATTTGGAACAGCAATAAAGTTTTTTTTCTAAACATTTTGGGGCTGCCGATTTTCGTCAGCCCCTTTTTATTTTTAAAATGTCGCAAGTCAATAGTAGTTTTTTAATTGTCGAAATGAAAAAAAGGACGCACAAAATGTGCGTCCTTTGGATCTTTTGGAATTGGATAAATTTTATTTTGCCAAAGCTACGCTTCTTCGTTCGCGAATAACGGTAACTTTGATTTGTCCTGGGTATTCCATTTCTTGTTCGATTTTCTTGGCAATATCGTGAGCAAGTTGGTCGGCAGTAAGATCATCGATTTTATCGGGTTCGACAATAACACGGACTTCGCGTCCAGCCTGAATAGCGAAAGTTTTTTGGACGCCTTCGAAACTTTGGGCTAATGTTTCCAATTTTTCCAACCTTTTGACATAGTTTTCCAAAGATTCGCGTCGAGCACCTGGACGGGCACCACTGATGCTATCGGCTGCTTGGACTAAAACAGCATAAGGTGTTTCCATTTCTATATCTTCGTGGTGTGCGCCGATTGCATTTGCAACAGCGGGATGTTCTTTATATTTTTTAGCCAGTTCGTAACCAATTAAAGCGTGTGGTCCTTCGGTGTTTTGATCAACACATTTGCCGATGTCGTGCAACAAGCCAGCCCGCTTTGCAATGTTGGGGTCTAAGCCGAGTTCGGCAGCCATAATTCCGCATAGATAAGCAACTTCGATTGAATGGCTTAGAAGATTCTGCCCATAACTTGAACGATACTTCATCTTGCCAACCAATCGGACAAGGTCCCGGTGCATATTATGGATACCCAAATCTAAAATAGCTTGCTCGCCAACTTTCATTATCTCGTCTTCCAATTCGGCTTTTACTTTTTCGACTACTTCTTCGATACGAGCGGGATGGATACGCCCATCTGCCATTAATCGTTCGAGGGCGATTTTTGCTACTTCGCGTCGGAAGGGGTCGAACCCGGAAATTACAACTGCTTCGGGTGTATCGTCAATTATTAAATCGACACCAGTAGCCGATTCGAATGCGCGGATGTTTCGGCCTTCGCGTCCGATAATCCTTCCCTTCATCTCGTCATTTTCCAAAGTAACGACCGAAACGGTGCTTTCTATACTGTGGTCGGACGCTGTTCGTTGGATTGCTTCGATAATGATATTTTTGGCTTCCTTTTGTGCATTAATTTTTGCTTCATCGCGAATTTGTTTAATCATTTGGGCTGCTTCGGCTTTGGCTTCGTTGATAAGGTTATCCATTAGAATTTTTTTCGCTTCTTCTTGTGTTAAGCCACTAATTTCTTCCAATTTGCGAAGATGTTCGCCTTCGAGCCGTTTTAGTTCTTCGAGTTTAGCGGAAAGTTGTTCTTTCTGTTTCTTAATCTCGTTTTCAAGTTGTTCGAGTTGCTTTTCGCGCTTGTTAATAAGTTCAGCCTTCTGGTTGAGTGTATCTTCGCGTGCTTTTATTAACTTTTCGGAAGCTTGAATTTGGGCACGTTTCTGTTGATATTCATTTTCAAATTCTTGTTTGCGTCGGTGCCATTCTTCTTTTACCTCGATAAGCTTTTCTTTTTTGATGTTGTTAGCTTCTTTTTCGGCTTCCTTGATAATGTTAGTAGCTTTTTGTTCGGCCTCTTGTATTTTGGAAGAAATTGCTTTATGACTTATAAAATAAGAAACAGCAAAGCCAAGTAGCAAGCCCAATAAGCCCAAACCTACGATAATAACTTCGTTCATTTCAACCTCTTGTTTGTTCTAAAAAACGAAAACTACAAAAATAATAAAAACGCCGCATAACTCCCCGCTGTCTTGCCGACTTGGGAGACGTAAAGAACCCAACTCGACACAGTGGGTATCAGCCTGACTATATTTTGCGTCCACTGGATTCCCTTTGGAATCACCACCCGAAGATGGTCGAGGCCTGCAATTTATAGCCAGAGCCTGATTCCCTATTTTTCTCACTAACGGTTCTTTCGCTCGCTTTAAGCAGGGAGTCGATGCGGCTCAATCTTTTCAAAGACCAATGTTAACTATTGGTGTTTTCTATTAAAAATAGAGTGATTTTCTTGATTTCTTGGACTACGAAATCTATATCGACGGAACTTTGTCGTTCGCATTGTTTTAATTTTTCGGCTAAGTTCAATGCTGCCAAAGTGTAAATTGTTTTAATTGGTTGTTCCTTGTATTTTTCGGCGACAGTGTTGATTTGTAAATCAACTTCTTTTGCAGCCTCGACGATTAAACCTTCGTCGGGTCCTTTCAGAGTATATTCATTGCCTTGAATTTTAACTTTCACTTTCCCCATTTTTTATAAAACAAATATCTGGTTCGTTGTAAAATTATTAAAAATTAATTGAAAAATAAGAAGATAATTTTGAAAAATTTTTATTAATTTTGTATGGAAGCTCGGATGGCGGAAATGGTAGACGCACAGGACTTAAAATCCTGTGGGCTCACAAGCCCGTGCGGGTTCGAGTCCCGCTCCGAGCACAAACTTCCCCCCTTTACCTGACTACTACTACTTTGCTCGTTCGGGCATTACCAAGATAATTGATGACAACGAAATACACTCCCGTTGGGAATTGGCTGCAATCCCAAACTAAATCGGCAGAATAGTTGTTTATTGGTGTAATCTGGACATCCGCTCGGTTTGCAATTCGATTGCCATAGACGTCGTAAATTGCAACATTGGCTGTTGTTGGGTCGAAATCCTTCGAATCCCAATAGAATCGAATAGTTACGGTTGTCGTTGCTGGGGTTGGCTTGGGCTGAGCAATGTAGAAATTCCTGCCCTGCTCTTCTTCGATATTCGTTGTAGGCGATTTAAAGCGGGCAAAAAAGAGAACATTTGAATTAAATAGTGAATCGTAAGCCACAAACGCAAACAAAGTATCCGATAGTAACCCTTTTGGTGTTGTAAGCTTGTCTTCGGTCAAATCAAACTTTGGTGGGCTATAGCGTTCAAAATTGTATTTTTTCAACTTTAAGGGAATTTCATTGATATCAAAGGTATAAAGCAAATCAGGAAAGAACGAGTTTGATTGAGTTTGTATGTTGAGTGAAAATAAATATCGATTATTTAAGTAGTATACGTTCCATAGATACTCGTTTGGTTCAAGGTCTAATAGCTTTCTGACGCTCTTATTCCTAACGTTTATCACATAAAGTTTGTCCCCTAAAACATCCACACCATCGATAAAGTCAATATAGTTCAAAATAATAAAAATATCATCTTTTATCATATTTGCCGAAAACACTTCCAAGTTAGTGAAAGGCGAAGATTTGTTGATAGGTTCAACTTGGAAAGAAAAATCTTCTATCCAAGTATTTGCCGTGTCAATGGAATAGTATAAAAAAAACCTATTAGCTATGCTATCTCTAAAATGTTTGCCAATTGCATATAGTGTATCATTAAAAAAGAAAATAGTGAAAAGAACAGTATCTTTAATAGAAGTTACTTTTTCCGGTTGGAAGTTTTGGCCAAACAGAGTAAATTTGGTATAAAACCATTTGTAATTGTTATAAGTAACAATTAAAGTTTTGTTATAACATTTTGTTGCAATTGGCTTTAAGTTAGCAGAAAAGCTTTGTAATTCCGAAATTAATTTAAGGTCAACTTGTTTTCCACCATTGGCTGTATAGACAAAATTGGTGTCGAATGGCTCAAATATATTATTGCCTAAATAAAATCCGTGATTGGTATCAGAGAAAAAACGCAATAATGGGTCAGATGAAAAAGCTGAATATTCCGAAAAAATCGGTGAATAATTTCTTTGTGGAAGCCAAGTTGCACCACCATCGTCAGTGCGAAGAAAACGGCAATATGGTGAAATAATCCGAGATTTGAATTTATCGAAAAGAAAGAATAAAGAATATTCGTTTAAATGGGACTTCAATTCCCAGTTTTTCCCGCCATCGTAAGACATTAATATTAATTTATCTTTACCAACAGCAATAATGGTATCGCGAGAAATTAAATTTAGACTTGTAAAGTTTGTACCAACAATATATTTGTAATCCAGCGATTGATTAACCTGGGTGAATTTGTTGTTTACATTGTCGAAAATTAAAAAAAATAAAGTATCCAGGTGAATATCCGGGAGTTTTAGGCTGTAAATTTGGAAAATCAAGTCATCATATGCCAATAGAGGTGCGTTAGAATACTTCAAAAGTTTACCAACAAAAAAGGCGTCTTTAAGTTTGAAATCAAATTTATATAGGTTACCACTAGTACCAAGAAAAAAATAAACCAAATTGTCTTTATTCGAAAACAATTTGGTTGGAACAGGACAATCGTCACAAATTCCATAAGTATGAAGTAAAATATAGGATTTATCTCCATTATCAAGATTGATAACACCTAATTTACCTTTACCAGCAGGAAAAACAAGTTTGTTACCTAAAAGCGCACCATCGTAATAAGAAGAATCTGTTTCAAAAGATAGCTCACCAATTTTTTCCAATTCCTTATTGAAAACCCATATTTTTCGTTCGAGGAGAAGATAAATATTATCTTTGTAAGCAAAGATTCGGAAAAATCCACTGTTGTCGCCATAATCAATTAATTGCCAACTTTTCCCATCGTCAAAAGAAGCAATTATGTATTTCCTTTTCGAAATCCCATAATAATTTTTTCCATTGCTTATAATTTCTATAATGTTTAGAGAATCATTTATATTAATTTGCTCCCAGGATTTTCCCCAATCAGTGGTGCGCAATATGATACCACCTTCTCCATAAACAATTAATGAATTTCCATTGTAAGATGAACCATTAAAATTTGTTGATATTCGTTTTAGTTCCAAATCACTATAAAAATTTTGTGCAAAAGCAAATATTAAGTTCAGAATTATTCCAAAATTAATTAATGGTGTCTTTTTCATGTTAATTCCTGTTTATTATTAACAAAAATAATGAGGAACAGGGGGTTCCCCCCTATTCCAAGTAATCAATTTGGACAACAAGGCTTTGCAAAACATTCTGTTCTCCACGGTTCTTCCCAACTTTTGCCAGACGGTGGGACCACTGGTTCTTCTTCGGTGCAGTTTGGTGTTCCTATTGGGTCACAACCCTCGAACTCGTATACAATTTCAGGCACAGGTTTCGAGTAGTCGATACATAATTGATGTTGGTATATACATTTGTTAGAAGCTTCGCAAGGGTAAAGTACCCAAAGCCATTCTTCCGACCCTGTAAATTTATTGAACCAGATATTCGTATGATACCAACAGTGGGAGACTCTGATTTCAACAACATGGGATTCAGGTTCGTCGCAAGGTGGCAACGGAGGTGCACATTTTTCTAATGCGTCAATGGTAACAGCCCTTAATATGGTTGCTTGAAAAGGCTTCCATCGCTCAATAGGCACAACACATTGGGTTAAACTAATTATTCCAATATTATCGATTTTTAATGTTTTAGAATTTTCATCCCAATAGCAACAGTACTCTACCCAATAATAACAATAAGGTTGTTGTGGGTCAAAAAAACCCGAAACAATATTCTATGACCATACCGGTGGACATTCTGCTTCCGCTTTATTGCCCGATATAAATTCAAACAAAAGAGCAATAGTTAATATAAAATATATTTTTTTCATAACCTCCTCCAATTATTTTTTTAAATTAAGTTTTTATAAAAATTTTCAAAGAGCGACAAGCCAACACAAACAAAGAGAAAATTATTCAGCATCTTTCCCCTTCAGGTGTTCCTCGGCATTTGGAACATAACCATATTAGCGAATGACTTAAATTTATTGAATTGGAAGAAGTTTCTCTTCCCCCCCTTC